>Ga0207674_10000124_pt1 | contig 89220 bp, 70 predicted proteins | sample KBSCornC72_FD_184303 | JGI IMG/M metagenome (GOLD analysis project Ga0207674, IMG submission 184303) | Corn rhizosphere microbial communities from Kellogg Biological Station, Michigan, USA - KBS Corn C7-2 (SPAdes) (version 2) | ecosystem: Host-associated > Plants > Roots > Rhizosphere > Soil ...
TCATCTGGTACCTTTGTAGGTAGAGCGGCGGTCTCACTCGCAAAGGGAAAAAAGCTCTCGTAGGACCGCTTGGTGTACTTGCCCTCTATCGTGCAATTTCGCAAGAGCTCGCGTCCGCAGCTCATACACTGCAATAGCACCCACAGAATCCGAGTATAAGGTTGACTCCTATAATCGTGTTTTGATTGATTATAAATTCTTGTTTATGCTGGAAGTTAGATCTGGAGGAACAGTAAGGGCACTCAGCACTCACTGTCCCGCTCATTCTGAGGATCGGTTTCATTTGTTCCAGCCTCGGTTACTTCACAATCAATGACACAAAAAGCGGCCATTCTGGGCCGCCTTGTTCTTAACATTTTGATTCTATTGGTAGGCGCGTGGGGATTTGAACCCCAGACCCCTACCGGTGTCAAACGGTGGGCCAACTCTCTTAGAATCAACTAGCACTAAATTTCCTCGGAAAAATTTCCACTGCACCCATGCTTCAACTGCACGTTCAGCACATTTTTGTGTGCCAATTTGTGTGCCCACCTAATAACATGTTTTTGATAGCTCACAGAAGATTCTTTGTTTGTCAACACACGCTCGCCCACTGACCTTGGCTTGGATTGTTTGGAATTCAGGAAAACTTGTGGTGCGGCCGTACTCTCTTCGGAAAATGAATTTAATACTTTGACCAAAAGTACACGCAAACAAACGAGCGAGCCAAGCGTGAAGCGCCGTCGAGAGGTGAAGGTCATACATAGCCTTTGGATCTCATCGGATAAAATGGCAAGTTCCGACGGCGAAGAATAGTTTGTAAACAGAGCGACCGTTTAGTATATTGATTTTTATGCCAACTTCCTCAGCCACTCTTAGAACGCCGAGAAGCATTGCTACACGAGAGGACATCGTTGTGGCTTGTCTGAAATTATTCGCTAGACAAGGTTTTCACAATACCTCGATCTCAGACATAGCCAGTGGCGCCGGTATTACTAAAGGAGCGATCTACTGGCATTTTGAGAACAAGGAAGCGCTGTTTGCAGCCATCCTCGAAAACATGCGGCTGAACTGGCAAGAGGTCGTGCAGCAACACGTTGAAGAGGTAGACAACACCCGCGAAAAGATTGACCAGTTATTCGAGAACTTCTACTTGCTGTTGGTTCAGCATCCGGATTGCAGCTTGTTCCTACAGCGCGTCAGTCTTGAAACTGACGGAAAGTACGCGGAACGGCTGAGTGAGGGATTTGAGGGAACGGCTGATTTTATTGCAAACATCTTTGAACGCGGCAAACAAGACGGAATCTTCAAACCCGAACTCGGGTCAAAGCTAGTCGCGTATACCATCATCTGTTCCCTGGTGGGCGCCCAGTCACAATGTCTGACCAATAAAAATTTCAACCTGCATGATGTGGTCGGTGAGATCAAACAAAGCATCCTTGCGAGAGCTCTCGTAAAGGACCTCCAACCGAGTTAGAACTCCCGGAGTTCAAATCTGCCAGAGACACCTTCTAGTCAATCTCTAGCCAGCAGTCTGACCACCATCCATCACAATCACGCTGCCGGTCATATAATCTGAGGCGCTCGACGCCAGGTAAACCACTAGCGGTCCCAGTTCCTCAGTCTTTCCAATTCGCCCCAGTGGAACTCGACTGATAAAAGCATTGCCAAGCTCGGTATCAAAAACTCGACTTGTTCGTTCGGTGTAAATGTAGCCCGGAGCAAGCGCATTGACAGTGATGTTGTGCTCGGCCCATTCCAGCGCCAGCGCGCGCGTGAATTGAATAATCGCACCTTTGCTAGCACAGTACGCGGTAACGTTCTTCTCACCAACGAGGCCATACATCGAAGACATGTTGATAATCTTGCCCTGCCGTCGCTCGATCATGTGTGGTCCAACCGCCTTGCAAATTCTGAACAGGGCGTTGACGTTGAGATCGACAATACGCAACCACTCGTCCTCGCTCATCTCCACGATTGGCTTCATATCGCCGCCACCCGCGTTGTTGATAACGACGTCAATCCGCCCGAATTCGTTGAGGACATCCTCGACCATCTTGTTGACTGACCCTGAATCATGAACATCACATGAGACAGCAAGAGCTTTCCGCCCGCGCTCTTGGATCGCCTGGGCGGTCTCTTCGATGGCTTGTTGACTTCGCGCGACGGCCGCCACATCTGCTCCGGCTTCAGCAACGGCAATCGCAATTGCTCGGCCTAGCCCTCGACTCGCTCCGGTTACAATGCAAACCCTTCCATCCAGCCGAAATTTGTTGAGAACACCATCACTCATCATTTTTAGTGCGCCTCGAACAGATCATCCAACGGTATGCCAGTCCTTTTTGAGTGTTCAGTCAAACGATCCAGTTCTTGCATCGCTTGTTCTTGCGCACCCAGTTTGGAATGGCGTTCAGCGCTGGGACTTGAATGCCTACCAAAGTTTGAGTTGGTCCGCGAAAACAGACGCTCCAACGCGCCACCGCAGTTCGGACATGAACTGGGTGGAGTTGCACTAATGATCTGTATTACTTCGAGGGTTTTGGCACATGTCTCACAAAGGTATTCGTAGATTGGCATAATTTTTTGTCGCGTTTGTTGGTTCTATTGTTCGTTTCCCAAAATTGCGGTCGCGTGCGATGACATAATTCCGCCCTCGCCGTGGACCAAGGCAACGCTGGCATCCTCGACCTGCCGATCCGCGCACTCACCTCTTAACTGATGCACAGCTTCAACAGTTAATAAAAGTGAACCCGGATTTCCGGGATGCGCATAAGACAGCAAGCCTCCATTAGTATTGACCGGCAGGCGTCCATTCAACTCAGTCTCTCCTGCCTCCACAAAAGACCCGCCCTCACCTCGCTGGCAGAAACCGAGATCCTCGAGAAACATCACAACGGCTGGCGTAAATGGGTCGTACAGCATCGCAAGATCAATATCGTTCACTGTGAGATCTGCCATCGCGAACGCGCGCGCGCCAGACTCCGCTGCTGCCGTCTCAGTCAAACTAACCGCCTGAATTACGTGTTCGTGTTGATGAGCTTCACCTAACCCAAGCAGATAAACCGGCTTTGCGCGACAGTCACGCGCGCGTGCAGCAGAGGTAATGACAATTGCCGCACCACCGTCAGAAATAAGAGCGCAATCGAGTAGATGAAGCGGATCGGCGACCTTCTTCGATTCAATGACATCGGCTGTTGTTATTGGAGCACGCATCTGTGCTCCGGGGTGAAGCGCCGCATGCTTCCGTGCTGTAACAGCGACTTTGGCAAACTGTTCGCTGGTGGTCCCATATCGATTTACATGTGCCTGCGCGAATAGCGCGTAGAGCGCCGGGACAAAGCTACCGTAGGGAATCTCGAATTGATGATGACCAGCGTTGGCTGCCATCATTTCCACCATCTTCTCCCTGGTAAATGCGCTCAACCAGTTGTCCGCAGCTGCCAGGAGAACAGTTTGACAGAGACCAGTTTCAATCGCACTTACAGCGTGACTGAGCGCGGCTATGATCGTTCCACCACCTGTACCAAGTGTCAGGCAATGCTGCGGCAGAATCCCGAGGTACTCCGCGATCCATTCTGCGTGGTAGTAGTGCGGCTCAGACCAGGAGTTAGCGGTAATGACAGCGTCTACATCTCTACCCGTCAAACCAGCATCATCCATAGCGCGACCGCATGCCTGCACGTACATTTGAGTCGCACCGAGATCCGGTACGCGACCTACGGCCGTTTCGCCAACCCCGACAATCGCGGCTCTGCCTCGCAGTTTTGGCACTGGTCCAATTTTACCGGCTTAAAGTAATTCCAGCCTTCTCACGATCCCACGTGGATTCACTAAGCGCATTCGCTCGGAGTTTGTACTTTTCGATTCGCTGTGAAGGGTTCTTAGGAAGAGCGTCTACCACCTCTACGTAACGAGGGATCATGAAGTACGCCATGCGAGACTCACAGAAACGGGTCAACTCTTCCGGAGTCAGCTTTCCGTCAGGTTTAAGCACCACCACAATCTTCACATCGTCCTCACCGAGTTCCGCTGGAACAGCGATAGCGGCCGACTCTAAAACAGCTGGGTGCTCGTTCACCACAGTCTCGATTTCGTAGGCAGAGATGTTTTCACCCCGGCGCCTGATTGCATCCTTCTTGCGACCGACGTAAAACAGAAACCCTTCCTCGTCCAGGTAGCCAAGGTCTCCGGTGTGAAACCACAAATTGCGAAAAGCTTCGAGCGTCGCTTCGGGCATCTTGTAGTAGCCAGACATCATTGTGTACGGCTCGCGGGGCCTAAAGACCAGTTCGCCAGTTTGATTTGGACCAAGCGCGCGATCGTTGTCGTCTACAATTCTGACTTCATAATCTGCAATAGGCTTACCGCAACAACCGCGCTTTCTCGGTTCATGAAGTCTTGGTGGAATAATCAATCCTTCCGTCATTCCGAAGGTCTCGAAGATCACGCGCAAACCAAAGCGGCGCTCAAATCCTTCCAGATCATCGGGCGGTGGAACGATCACTGCCAACCTGACTCGGTTTTCGAGGTCCGCCAGAGTTGGCGGGTTCTTCGCAAGAATGTTGCCGACGGCTCCCATGCCCAGGAAGACTGTAGCACCGGAATTTCTGATCTCATCCCAGAAAGACCTGGCACTGAATCTCTGGTAAAGAGCCACGCGTCCGCCCGCGTAGATAGTTGCCACGATCGATCCTATCTGAGCGTTAATATGAAAGAGCGGCATGCAGGTATAGGAGACATCGTTCTCTGTATAACCGATGCTCTCCTTAACCATGCGGGCATAGGACCAGTAGAAATGGTGCGTCATGACGACACCCTTCGATGGTCCAGTGGTGCCGCCCGTATACAAAATCATTACTGTGTCAGTGTGGTTTACATCGGCGTTCGGCGGTTTGTTGCTTGAGTTATCTAGCGTGGTGACCTCTAAGACCTGCCACGAGTCTCGAAAGCGATTGCCAATAACTCCGGTTTCGGAATAGACCAGTAGGGTCTTCAGTCTCGGAACCTTCTCGGCTACTTCATTGATCGTGTCGGCAAATTGCTCGTCTACAACCAAAACCTCAGCGTCCGAGTTGTTGAGGACGTGGGCTAATAGCGTGCCTTTGTAACCAGTATTGATTGGGACGGCGACTGCGCCAATTTTAGCCGCACCAAACAAGAGATAGAGATACTCGGGACAGTTCGGCAACATGATGGCGAGCTTCTTATCTTTGCCAAGCCCCAGGCCCATTAAGCCATTACCGAAACGGTTTGCCGCCTCATTTAGCTCGCGGTACGAAATGGACCGGCTTCCCTTAAAGTGGAGAAACTCGCGGTCTCCGTATTGAGCAGCACGGTCTTCCAGTAATCGACCCAGCAGTCGTTCGTTAATCGCTAACTCATTGGCAGATGTTTCCGTTTGCACAGAGTTGATTCTGGACTTTAAGGGTCCCCTGGGATTGAAATCAAATTACTAATTCTCTGGCGCGTGAGACTTTGTCGCCTGCCAACTTTTTCATCTTTTCTTCAACGTTAATTCCGAGCAGGCGCGCCAGGTTCCCACCGAAGATCTTGCGCTTGTCTTCGTCAGTAATTTGCGGATAACCGAACTGTTCACAGAGTTCGTTAGGAATGCGGTAGTTGCGGAAGAAATCAATATAAGCTTGGGGCGAACCCGTGATGGGTGAGTCAGTACCCCAGATGATATTGTCTGGTCCGAGATACTTTAGTAGTTTGCCTATTGTGTGCCCCAGCTCATACGGAGCTTGCATCATGATCGCCAACAATCCACCAATATCGACGTAAAGGTTTTTCTTTCGTCCGGTCAGACGAAATGCCATCATCGTTAGCTCATCCAGGTATGGATACGCGGAGTGATAGAGCACAAAATTCAGATCGGGAAAATCGTCAAGTGCGCGATCGACGTCTTCTGGGTGGCAATACTTGGCGTTGAAAATGGAGAACGGCAGACCCTTATGCATTGCCACATAACGAACACCAAGTTGGCGGCACTTTTCCCATAGCGGATAGGCAACTTTTTCGTCGTCAGCGTACCAACCCCCACGGTTGTAGTCTCCGGGATATAACTTTATGCCTGTGATCTTGAAATCCTTTACCTGGCGTTCAAGATCATCGAGTGCAGGTTTGCCATCGGCAGGATCGACACTTCCCAGTACGACCACACGCTCAGGAAATTCCGCCCGAACGTCGACAGCTTCTTCAGGCGTAAGCATATGCTTGCCGCCATAAAAGTCTTTCAGCGCAAGGCAGTTTAATAGGGCAACGCTTGTTTCACTCTGACGAAGTACCAGATCAAGATAACGGGCTTTTGTCAGGTCCTTAACACTCCCTTTGGAACCAGTAGCGCCCTTATAAAAAGTATCGAGCTGATTTAGAAACCACCACCCGCGCTCACTTGTGTTTACATGTCCCTCGCGGCGCCAAAAGATATGAGTCTGCGAATCTGCTATGAAGAGCTTGTCTTTCTGCAGCGACTCAGTTTCAGTGGTTGCTGACTCCGGACTCGTCGCGGCATGGGTTAATTCAGGCGTTAGGAAATAAGCTGTGCCCGCAGCTGTCGACTTGATGAACTGTCGCCTCGAAGGCTTTTCGTCGCCTTGATTGTTCATTCCCCGCTCCTTTACAGCGCATGCGACCTCTTGGCTATTCCGTTACTGAGGTCATTCATCAAAACATCGTTTCCGGGTGAATAAGAGGTTTCCTGCGAATTAACTATTCACTCGGCGTGTCGTCGTCTTTGCCCTCTACTGCATACCAGTAAATTCCATTCATGTGGTTCCAACGCTTACGCGCCGCTGTTCTCACAGCCTCGAGAGCGGCCTGTCTGAGCTCAGGTGTATTGCAATACTTCTCAGTCATCTGGAAACCACGAGCGCTGTGTATCTCGTCAGCCTCGACGTGCCCTTTGAAGAAGCGAATCTCACGATCACCCGGTCGCCAACCATAGTTGTTATGTAAACTCGGAATGATTCGGGGATAGATGTGCGGCGGTTGCGACTCGAGTCCGATCATCAACCCGGCGCACGAAACTTCCCAGGGCGTTTGATAGACCAAACGCCAACCCCAATCTTTCAATGCCTCGGTTCCGGGTAAGACCTTTGCATTAACCACCTCTTCAGGCGTCAATCCGCAGGCGACCGCATAGTCGATCAACATTTCCAGATGCCGATCCTTGGGATCTTCCTCTTCTTTAAGGTTATCCAAAATGCTGTCTTTCACTTCCTTTACTGGACAGTGGGCCCAAATGAAGGCCAGCCAGTTTAGATAGTCTGTGACGAAGTGATAATGTTGGACCACGTAAGCGGCAGTTTGACGCTTCGTTAACTCGCCCTTCTCCCATTTATCGATAAAAGGATGGTCCTTACTGTGCCACTCATCTCGGGCGCCCTTTAGTTCGTTGAGAAATGAAACTGCTTGTACCATTGCGTCTCCTTCTATGCTCGAGCAACGTAATCTTGAATTGAGGTGCAATCGACGACTATTGCGACAAAAACTGCGGCTTGAGCCATCGCACAATCAGAGGTTCGAGGCTGTCATCAAGGTCAAAGAGGTGGTAACCGACACCGCCCACGTCAAACTCGACCAGATAACTTCCGTGGGCTTTTGTCATTTCGTAAAACTCTCTAAAAGCTTTGGCAATCTGGGGGATACCAGAACTCGAAACGAACAGGATCGGAAACTTCGACTGCTGAACTTCGGCGTGTTGCGGCAACCCGCCAAGCATGACAAAAGCCTTTATTCGATCGTCTGAGATAGCAGCCTTGATTCCATACCGAACCCCAACGGACGTCGCGACCACAATCAAGCGATTCTTATCCACGCCCTTGAGCGAACTTAGATGGTCCAAGGCAGCCGTAACATCAAGGTTGCCCTTGTCTTTTTCCGCTTGCGACAGATCAAAATACGAGCCTTTGTTGCGACTCTTGCCTCGACCGCGAAAGTCAAAATTCAAAGTCGCGAAGCCGGCAGCTGCCAACGACTTCTCGAGGTGATCGAAGACATAGCGATCACTCAGATTTGAGTGAACGAACACAATGCCAGGAGCACCAGTCGGACCCACGTTTGCGGGGATCCGGAGAGTGCCGGAAAGTTTCCATCCATCACTCGACTGGAAAGTCACTTCCCGCGACTCTGACGAAAGCTTCAGTCGCCCAACCAGCCATTCACCAACGGTCACTTCCAGTTTGTCGTCGGGATGCTTGGCCATGTTCATGATGAACATTGCGTTCCCCAGGCCAATGTTGTAATGAATCATCAGACTGCTCGCGGGATCGGGCGAGAGTCGATAGGCGTCAGCGAGATCTGCAAAGCTCACTCGATCTTCTTTGCTGACCACGCCGAGTATGGCCAGGTCCTGGCGACTCTTGATCGCATCCTTGGCTGCCTGACCCATTCGGCCCGAGAGCAAAATCATTGCACGTACACGAGCATCCTTCGTTGCTGCGATCACTGCAGCATCGGCACTCTCATTTTCGGTAACAATGCCTATCCGACTTTGGTCGATACCATTTTGTTGACAGAGAAATTCGATTGCGGCGGTCACGTCGAGACTGACTCTGGCCTTTTGGTCGTCAGTAAAGTCCCAATAGTCTCGAGGCTCGGCACTCGTACCTCGGCCGCGAATATCAAATCTGAGAGTTGCAATCTTCGCTTTTTCAAGCACCTCCCTAATGCTCGGATATCCGTTATGGCCATAGATGTCGCGATCGTGATGAGGCGATGGGACCAGAACTGCGCCGGCTATTTTCTCGCCCGGCTGAAGAGCCGGAGGCGTTGTGAGAACACCGTGTATCACCCACCCGTCCTCGGTCTTGAAAGTGACCTCTCGTTCAACAAACTTCGTTTCTTGCGCATTCACAACGTATGAAGCAGAGCAGAGCAAACAGACGAATGCAATTGCGCGGAATGAATTAATGAAAGCCCAACCCGTGTTTTTGATTTGAATTAGTTTTTTCATAGTCGCTGCAACTCCTTCTCAAGCCAAACAGGTCTGGTAATTTTTGGCTTCGGCGTTGGAATTGAATAGTTGGCATGGTAGGTCGTGTCTATGAGCTGCCCGTTCTTGATCACCAAAGAGATCCGACCGATGTTGCGTATGTCGGCCACAGGGTTGGCGCTCAACACGACTATGTCTGCTAGTTTTCCTTTCTCTATTGAACCCAACTCGGCGCCTCTTCCGAGGAAGCGGGCGTTATCACGCGTAGCCATGGTGATAGCCTGCTGAGAAGTAAACCCCGCATCCACCAACATGATCAGTTCTCTCTGCAAGCTCAATCCGGGAACAGAATTGACCGTGTCCGACCCTGCAAACACCTTCCCGCCGGCCTGATACAGCCTGACCAAGAGGTACTGGAGCTTCTTCAGGGCCACCTTTAATTGAGCGAGATCGTCCGCGTTCCTAACGTTGTACATCGACGAGGTAGACCAAAGTTTGCGCCAATCTTCGGGAACATAAGTGAGCGACTGATTCTTGGCGTATTCAGCATCTTCACGCGCAAAGTCATCGCGACGATCAGAAGACATCCGCCACCAACCTGCCATTGTTGGTATCAGCGCCACTTTTCTGTTTGCCAGGAGACGTGCCAACTCGTCGAGTTTCGAATTCTCGATCGTGGCAAACGCCTTAAGGTCAGCGATGACGCCTTGGAGAGGATCCTCCTTTGGGTCAACCTCTTTCGAACGATTCGAGAGCAGTTGGACCACGCCGCTTGCATGTTCAAGAGCATCAATGCCAGCCAGAGCCGCCTCGTTAGCGTCGATTCGTCTGATGTGACCAGTTACCGGAATTCCGAGCTTGTGAGCTTCTTCCACTATTGCTTTCACAAGCTCGGGTGTCGCCTTTTCACGAACTTTAATGGCGCACGCCCCGCGTCCGTGCAGAAGCCTGACAGCTTTTCGGGCCATCTCCGGATTGTCGACACCGACGTGACTTTCTCGTGCGGGAGGTGGTGCGTCTAGACCATTGCCAACATAAAAGATCCTGGGCCCACGCATCCTGCCCGACTCGACATCAGCGCTGACCGCGGAAATCCATTCCACAACGTTCCCGAGGTCCTTAACAGTAGTCACGCCATGGGCCAAGAAAAGCTCGCCCATCCAATCCTGGTAATGGATATGAATGTCGATGAGCCCAGGTAGAACATATTTGCCGGTCACATCTAGGATCCTGGCGGTCGCTGGGTACTTCGTTTTCCCCCTCTTGCCTACTGCCACGATCTTGTTTTCCCTGATGACGACTACGGCATCCGGAAGTGGTGTTCCGCCGTTGCCGTCGATGACTGTTCCCCCAACCAGAACGGTAAAGTGTTCCGCTTGTGCAGCTGGACAGGTCGAACCCGGGAGCACGAATGTCAGCAGCACCAGCAGAGACAAGAGGCCATGTCCAAACTTCTCCGAGACAGGAGATCTTTTGACTTTCCTGTAAAGCATTAAGGATGTTCCAGGCAATTTCTTCAGCAGCATCAGAAGATAAACTTTAATCCCAACTGAATTTGCCGAGACGTACTTGTCGTCCTGGTGATTCGGCCGAAGTTAGCCGGAACCGTCGATTGTTCGGAAGTAAAGACGACGAGGTTATCCGGTATTGCGAAGTTTGCATGATTGAAAAGATTGAAGAACTCGGCTCTGAATTGGAACCTGACCTTCTCAAAGAGAGTCGTGTTCTTATAGATCCCCATATCAAACGTTGTGAAGCCCGGGCCTTCCAGGATGTTTCGACCGGAGTTACCGTAAGTCCCGGCCGGCTGCACCTGAAAGGCAGTCGAATCGATGTAGCGAGTTGGGTCTCCAGTGACAGCGCTTTCGGCAGTTCGACCGGTAACCATGTCCGGCCGCTGCGCAACGTCGTCAACCGAAGCATCGTTCGCCCTGTCGAAACCCAACACCACGTTGAACGGGAACCCAGTGTGGTACGTCAGTATTCCTGTTAACTCCCACCCATTGAGCAGCTTGTCACCAACTCCATTCGCGTTGAATCGTGGGAGTTCATAGGTCGCACTGGTTACAAAGTTGTGCCTCGTATCGAAAGCCGAACGACCACGCTCAGCTTTAGTATCGAATGCATCCTGCATACGAGCACCCGGAGGCGTATTACTGAACGCAGTTTCAGTAGTTGAAGCATCATCGATTGCTTTCGACCAGGTATAGGAACTCTGGAACGACAAACCGTGGCTCAACCTCTTGTCCAATCTCAGCTGGAGCGCGTTATAGTTTGAATTAGCGTCCCAGAAAATCTCACGAAGCGCACCAAGGGCGGGGTTCAAGCGCTTCGACGCCGGGTCCGCTACTGGCGGGAAGAACTTGCGACCACCGACGAAGGTGAAGTCAACGCGCTGGTTCAGGTTGTTCTTTCGCGCCAGGTGGACGCCATGCGATCCGACATAAGCTGCGGTGAGAACCAACGATGGCATGAGCTCGCGCTGCACGCTCAGGTTCCATTGCTCCATGTATGAACGGTCCGGGTCATACCCAAATGCATTGATGTTGAGCGGCTGAGGAACAGCAGCAGTAGTGATTACGTCGTATGCGTTAGGGAACGGCGCCGGAAAACCGGCCACGAGCGACAGACCTGAAAAGGGTGGCTGGCCCGACATTTCAAACCGATAGTTGAACGGCATAATCAAGTTATCGAAAATGCCAAATCCACCACGAACTGAAGTTTTGCCATCACCAAAAACGTCGTAAGCAAACCCGACGCGCGGGGCAAAGTTTTTCTTTGATGGATTCTGGAAGAAAGGATACCCGACGGTCGTTGTCGTGTCCGTTACGTTTCGAAGGTTTGCGACCTTATCGTTTGCTTCCGTCGGAGAAGTGAAAGCCTCGTATCGCAATCCGAGGTTAAGGGTCAGCTTGCGACTGACCTTCCATTCATCTTGAAAGTAACCGCCAAAAATCGTCTCCCGAATGCCGCGGTAAAAATCTGCACCCGGCGTCGGCGCCTGGAACGCTACTGGAAAACCGAGTAGGAAAGCATCGAGGCTCGTGAGACCGTTAGGGAAGACTCCTGGGATCGGAGGCAAACCAAAAAAGACGTAGGCTCCAGACGCAGCAATCACTGAGTCCGCATTCAACTGTAACCTTCGAAAATGACCGCCAAACTTAAATGAGTGAGCGCCCTTTGTCCATGAAACGTTATCTGATACCTGGAACGTGTTATAGACAAAGAAACGTGGCACGAAAAGACTCGAACCAAGGGGCGCCACTTCACTGATTCCAAAGAAGGATCCCATTGGCCGCCCCGGTACGAACGAGAGTGAAGCCGGGACGTCTACCACATACGGACGGTCGCCATTAATGAGCGAACGCGTAAAACTAAACCTGAAAGAGTTCAGCACTCGAGCTGAAAAGATGTGATCCTCGCCGAGCGTTAAGTATTGGTTGCGACCATGGGTCACTGTATTCTGAATGACCCCGTCAGCCACATTCACATTCGAGTTATCAAACGTGTAACGACCAAATAACGAATCATTGTTGCCAAGCTGGTGATCAATTCTTCCAGTGAAGCTATCGCCATCGGTTTTATCCGACGCGGAACGAATGTAGTTCGCGGTGTCGGGTCCAAGATCCTCTCCGTTTGGCAGCGGATACAAACTCACATAGGGCACCATCGACGGCACTGCTCTCGCCCGCGCCGATGCTTTTGGTACCGCAAAGCGGCGAGAAACACCGAGGCTTTCCCTGAGACCTTCGTAGCCGACGAAGAAGAAAGTTTTGCTTTCTTTGATTGGACCACCTATTGAGCCCCCAAACTGATTTCGTCTAAACGGCGGCACATCGCCCGCATCAAAAAAGTTCCGGGCATCAAGTGCGCTATTGCGGTGGAAGTAGAAACCGGTACCATGAAATGAGTTGGTGCCGGACTTAGTTACGGCATTGATGATTGCACCACCAGATTGTCCATACTCGGCACTGTAGTTGTTGGTGAGAATCTGAAATTCGCGCAAAGTATCAACACCGGAAAAACCCCCGTATACGGAGCCCGGCGTGTTGTTGGCTGAATCGTTTATTACCGTACCGTCGAGCATGAACGAGTTCGCGTCGATACGAGCACCATTCACCGCGATCTTGGTGGCCCCTGGTCCAACATCAAGTGCGCTTGCACCGGCAACGGTTATCCCCGCGGTGTTCGTCACACCAATTTGCAAAGTGGTTAGTTGAAAAACGTCTCGACCGTTGAGCGGCAACTCGCGTACTGTGCGCTCATCGACGAGTCCTTCCAACGTAGCGTTGGTGGTGGTTACCAGAGGGGCCTCACTCGAAATCCGCACAGTTTCTTGAACGTCTCCCGCTTTCAGAGAAAAATCGACAACAGCTTCACGACCTACAGTCAACTCGACCCCGCTGCGCAACTCACCACTAAATCCCTGGCGTTCAGCGTTGACTTCGTACTTGCCCAGCGCGAGGCCAGCCACGCGATAACGTCCTCCGTCGTCCGTTACGATGGTACGGGTCGCACCAGTCTCAAGATTCTTGACTGTGACGGTGGCTCCAGGAACGACGGCTCCTGCAGAGTCTGAGACGGTTCCCAAGATTGTTCCAGTCGTTGTTTGGGAGAATCCCGTTTGGGAAAACAACACGGTGAGTGATAGACAAATGAGGAAAAGAGAGACTCTGTGGCGAGTAAGCCTGGTATGAATCATAAGCTTCTCCTTCTATAAGTAATTCGGTTGGGCTCAAGGATAGGTTGTAGTGGGCAGCGGTAGAGCTACCTGTCCACTGCGATAATCAGCACCGACTTTGCTTGTGCGTTCGAGATAGCGGCGCCGCCTGGGGTAAAAGCGTCGCTACGGCTTTCTTAAAGCAGGCCTTTTTCTTATTCAGAAGGAATTAACCGACCGTTCGTTCATTTGGTCGCGCCAGTGTATACCAAGTTCGAAAAAGCCCCAAGAGTTTTTTAACCAAACGTTTGGTATGGTTCAAAATAGTCAGAAAGCGGCATATTTTGAGAGGATTGATGGACAAAGCGGTATTAGTCCCCGGTTCAAACCCCTCTTTTCATGTGCACGTTAGAGACTGGTGCGGCGTTGAAATTTTCGTTTTTGAGCAAAGACGCGACGCTGGTCAACTCTCAAAAATAAGTAAACCCGTCTATAGTCTCGGCAGAAGACAAATCGCGACGAAGCTTTAATCTCTGACCTGTGCTCCTTAAGGCAACTGACGAATCATGGCTCTCGCCTAATCTTCTGAGCGACGGGGCCTATGCTCACAGGAACGCGTGTTCAGACAACTCTCTTTAATCAATAAACGCGCCACGGGAACACCACCAATGATGTGTGACTCGATGATCTCATCAACATCACCCAGTTGAACGTTTCCATACCAAACCGCTTCCGGATAAACGACCACGTTCGGTCCGTGCTCGCATTGATCGAGACAGCCGGCCTGATTTGCACGTACTCTTCCCTGCAGTCCCACTTCCGCTAACCGCTTCTTAAACCGTTTCTGCAAAGCAGCTTCCTGCTGACCATCGCAACAACCGCGAGGGTGTTCCGGACTTCGATAATTTCCGCAAACAAATATGTGCTTCTCAAACTTCGGCATGAGTAATCCCCTTTAACACGTCCCAATTTTCTACGCGGGTCAGTGGTCAATTTCACAACATCTAATGTCTGCCTAAACTTTGCGACAAAAGTTTGGTACAGGCAGCTATGGCTTTTGTCTGTGGCATCGGCACGTTCAGTTTGGTTCCAAGTTCCACCAGAGCACCAACTATCGATTCCCATTCAAGAGGCCTAACAGCTTCAACGTCCTGTAGCATCGAGGTTTTGTGATGTCCTACTTTTTGAGCGCCCACAAGTCGCTGCTCGCTGGTTATCGCAACCTCAATGCCAAGTCGAGTCGCTAAAGCATTCGCCTCGTTCATAATTTGAGCAGAAAGTTCGCACGTTTCGGGACACTCCACGATCTCTTCAAGTGTAGCCCTGGTGAGCGCGCTTATCGGATTGAATGCGACGCTGCCCATTAGCTTCACCCAAATGTCGCGACGGATATTGCTACGAATCGGGCATCTTAGACCCGAGCGAATAAATGCTTGCGCAATGTTATGACATCGATCACTTCGGCTGCCGTCGGGCTCGCCAATAGCAAAGCGGGTTCCTTCAAGATGTTCTATGACACCGGGCTCAGAAACGATCGTCGAGCAATAGATGACGCAACCAATCGTCTTCTCCGGAGGAAAATAACTGCTCATAGTGCCACCTGGATCGACAGCTTCAAGTTGTAATCCGTCAAAGTTTCCTTCGTGACGGTAGAAATACCACCAGGGAATGCCATTTTGCGCGCTGACAATCGAAGTTGAAGGACCAATCAGGGAAGATAGCGATGGCGCAATTGCAGAGAGACTGTGAGCCTTTAGCGTTAGGATCAAGACGTCTACATTCTTGATGCTCGCGGGATCATCGGTAACTTTAGGATGCGTCACGAATTCACCGATGGAGCCGTGTATCTTAAGACCACGTTCGCTCATCGCGCGCAAGTGTGCGCCGCGCGCTATGAGGGTCACATCTTCCCCAGACTTCGATAGCATCGCACCGATGAAACCGCCAATCGCACCAGCACCGACAACGGCAATTTGCATTCTAGTGATTTCCCCGTTCACCAATGGTTGAGGCTACATTCCGTCGCTGAATCTTGCCCGTCGGGGTTCGTGGAATTGCTTCAACGATGTGGATCACGCTGGGACATTTGAAATCGGCTAATAGGGTGCGGCAATGCCGAATCAGCGCGGTCTCAGTCTCAGGTTTATTGAGAACAACGGCAGCAGCAACTTTCTCCCCATAAAAACGATCAGGAACAGCAAAACAAACTGCTTCAGACACGGAAGGGTGCGTCATCAGGACTTCATCGATCTCTCTTGGCGAAATCTTTTCACCACCGCGATTAATCAACTCCTTGATGCGGCCGAGTAAAGTTAGATAACCATCGTCGTCCAAAAAACCTTGGTCGCCGGTTCGAAACCATCCACGCGTGAAAGATGCGGCATTCGCGTCCGGATTGTCTTCATATCCGCTGAAAACGCTTGGTCCCTTGATGCAAACTTCACCGCGCCGTCCAGTTTCCAATTGCTCGCCAGCATCATCGAGTATCGCTATCTCCGAACCTGTGGCGCATCCAACCGAGCCAGGCTTTCTGACTCCGGTGAGTGGATTCGACGACATCTGGTGAGCTGCCTCAGTCATTCCGTATGCTTCAACTACCGGCACTCCAAACCTTTCTTCCAATTCCAACATTTTCGCTGCTGGCAGTGCGGCGCTGCAGGAGCGAATGAAACGAAGTTGTTCAGATCCTGAGGGCCGCGTCGTTCCCTTGGTGCGAGCAAGTAGCATCTGATGAATAGCCGGCACAGCTGAGTACCACGTCACATCATGTTCCCTTACGGTAGACCAGAAGGAAAGAGGTTCAAAACGAGGAACCACTACGACTGTTCCACCTGATGAGAGCGTGGCGAGCGTAGAGGCGACGAATCCATGTATATGAAATAAAGGCATCACACAAAGGGCTACATCATCATCATTCAACGCATAGGTGCTCGCAACGTTACGTGCCGAAACCAATAAATTTTTGTGCGAGAGTGGAACACGCTTGGGTCTACTGGTAGTACCGCTCGTGTGAAGGACCAACGCAATATCTTCAGGACCAACCTGTGGTGCTCGCGGATTCGTCGAAGTGTGAGCGGCAGGATGGAATCTGCTCTGTCCTTCCGCATCGATGTCAGTTTCGATAAGCATTGTTGTGTCAGCGGCCGCTTGCCTGGCAGCAGCCATTCCACTCGCCGGCACTATTAACGCCCGAGCTGAGGTATCGGCGAGATAGAAGCGAAACTCATCCTCTTTGTATGCTGGATTAAGAGGGGCGGCAGTTCCTGCAATACTGGCAGCGAGCAGGGCGACGATCGCCTCGAGTCCGTTAGGTAACGCAATTGCGACGCGCTCACCAGGGTTGATCCCCAAACGCTTCAACTCCTCTGCAAGTAAGGTGACTTGTTGTTGCAGTTGTCCATAGGTAATCGAGGGTCCACCAGAGGCGACCCTAATAGCCACACGCGACGAGTTTTTTCCACTGAGTAGGTCTAAAATCACAGCGTCCCTCGGGTTCCGTTTCACAAATCAGACCACCGCCACTTCAAACGTTTCTATGCGGCTTTCTTTTGGGTCTCCGGTTCTGATAGCGCCGAGTCGCTTAACAACGGCTCAGGCACCACGAGAAAAAAGAGGATCAAAAAAGCAACGGTGGCAAATCCGGCGGCTACGAGAAAAGGCAGGGCCCAGCTTCCATATGAGCGATACAGGTAACCTGCGCTGAGTGGTCCAAAGACTCCCCCAAGATTTCCCGCACAAGTCATCACGCCAGAGATGGCGCCAACCAGTTTAGGATTAAGCTCCAGGGGAACAGCCCAAAAGCCTCCAGTTGATAGAGTGATCGCGAATAGATAAATCGCAAAGCACGCCACTGAAACCACGGCTGAAGGTACCAATACAGCTGTTACGAGGAATGGTACTCCCAGAATAATACAGAGAGCCGGTCCCTGCGCTCGGGAAAATCGAGTACTGAAACCACGTCGCAGTAAAAAATCTGAGAGCATGCCTCCGCTAACCAAACCCGCAAAGCTCATGAGGGTTGGAATCATTCCGATCCATCCCATTTGTTGCACGGAGAAGCCTCGTCCCTTCACCAGGTAGGTTGGAAGCCAAAGAATGAGCATCCAGACGCCGTATAAAAGAAAGAGGTATGACGCAGAGAGAAACAAAACCTGCGGCGACTTGAGCGCGACCCAGGGTGAGACCGGTTCGCTCGAGCGAGCCGCCCGGTTCTCTTCGATGTCCGCCAATTCCGACTTAGAAATTCGCGGATGTTGGTTAGGCTGATCGGTGGCAAAGTGATACCACGCGACGACCCAGAGTAATCCGAGTAGCGCATTGAAGTAGAAGCTCCAACGCCAAGAGAAATGGAGAACCAACCAGGTGGTTAGAGGATAGGCAATAACCTGGCCCAGATAAGAGCCGGATAAGCTAATCGTCTGGGCCCGGCTATATTCGCGACGAGGAATCCAGCGCGCGTTAATCGACGCATAAGCAGGAAAACTGACCGACTCAAAGATTCCAACCAGAAATCGGATCGCAAGCATCAGCAAAAAAGCCAGCCCTCCCAGTGGTGTCAGCGCCGTGAACAAAGAGAATCCCAAACATGAAAGTGCGACGACTTTTTTAGCACTCCATCGATCAGCAATGGCACCTCCAGGGAACTGAAAGAGAGTGTAACCAGCCAGAAACGCAGAAAAGATCAATCCAAACTGGGCTTCGTCATAACCAAGCGCGGGCATGATCACGGGAGCAGCAACAGAGATGTTCACCCTGTCGATGAAATTGATCATGCTTCCAGCTGTGAGCAGACCAACCAATCTGTAGCGTACAGGCAAGGACATTGGCGTTCTCCTTCGCGTTTTCGCCAGCGGACTGCGATACCTGACTCACGGACCCTATCTACATGAGAATGATTGCGACGATTGTCGCGGCAATAAACCCCAGGAGAACCGGAATGAAATTCTTCATTGCCAATTCTCGCGGGGACACGCGGCAAATTGCTGCTACCGGGACCACACCCCAGGGAATGATGCATCCTCCGCCCACCCAAACCGTGACTATCTGGCCCAACGCGGCAATTGTTTCGGTTTTAAGGTGAGTAACCGATGCGAACGCGGCCGCGAGAGTTCCGGTCAATGGCAGGCCACTAAAGCCCGACCCACTCAAGCCAACAATGCCGCCTATGGTCGTCTCAAGAATCCCGACGGTGACTCGATTTAGCGGCAATAAACCTGATAGCGAACTGGCCAGGTCAAAAAGCAGGCCTGGCGCCTTCTCCCCAAACACTTGTCGCGCTATTTCGGGGGAACCTAAGTAGAAAAATGAGGCCATGATGATCACGGGTGTGAAGATCTTCATGCCAAAACTAAATCCCTTAACTAAATGATCCGTGATCAAATCAAGACTGTCCGTTCCGTGGGCTAACAACGTAAAGAGCGCAGTCAGTAACAGTGTGACACCACCAATTACGGCTGTTGCCTCTCCACCTCGCAAACGAAAGAATATTAGAAGAAAAACAATCAGCAGGTAGGCTAAGGGGACCGTTATAGCCGCAGCGGTTGCGATCCGCGTGGGTCGTATTTTCTCTGCCTGCGCATTGGTGGTGGGACGATCGGAACTAGAATTCTCGCTGTCGCCCGTATCCAGTTTAGGCTCCTGGCTCTCTTGCGCAGCAAGTCGTGCGATATCTTTCCTGGCAATCAAAAATGCAATAGTGACCGTTACCAGGGTCATCGTAATTATCAGCGGCAACTGACTCTTCATCAGTGATTCGACAGGGATATTTGCTGCCTTGGCGCTGATACCCGGTGCGCCCTGGATGACGTAATCCGTCGAGAGCGCAATCCCGTGTCCGAAAATATTCATCGCCACTGCGGCTGAAATAGCCGGCAGTTTAACTTGTTCAGCAACCGGCACCAGGACGGCACCAACTAGCGCTACGGCGGGGGTGGGCCAAAGGAAATAGGAAGCAACCAGCATGACGCACCCGATAATCCAAAACGCAACCTGAGGCGATCGCATGAACCTTCTTGCCGGCTCGAGCATCACACGCTCTGCGCCAATCTCGTCGAGAGTAGCCGCAAGCCCGCCTATCACTGAAATAACAAGAATGATGTCCAATAACTCTCGAGCGGCTACGACGACCGACTTGAAGACTGTTTCGACTGCGCCCAGTGGTGTGCCGCTGATACTCCATCCGATGAAGAAAGTTCCCGCGATGCACGGAATGAGTGCGTCACGACGTTTGGCCATCGTCGCGACAACAATCAAAACGAATACTGCGTAAATCCAATGTGCTGCAGTTAGTTGCATTTGGTTTTCATGAAACGTGATCAGGTCTTTGGAAGACACTGATGATCAGGATTGCAGGTCTAACCTCTATTGAGTCGATAGCCAACCGCTTCCCGATCCCATGTATCGGATGAATTACCCTCTAATTGCAGCTTGTATTTTTCGACCCGCTGGGTGGGTGTTTTCGGAAGAGATGAACGAAATTCTATGTAGCGCGGAACCATGTAATAGGCCATCCGTGTTTCACAGAAACTGATAAGATCCTCCGGCTTTAGTTCCTCTCCCGCTCGTAATACGACTACTAACTTTACCTCGTCTTCACTTAGCTCGGATGGCACAGCGATGGCCGCGGATTCAAGCACACTCGGATGCTGGTTAGCAATTTTTTCCACTTCAAAAGCCGAGATGTTCTCTCCTCTTCGTCGTATCGCTTCTTTTTTGCGGCCCACAAAATACAGGTATCCGTCGCGGTCCCGGTAGCCCATGTCTCCGGTGTGGAACCAAAGATTACGAAAGACTTCAAGCGTCTCTGCGGGCATTTTGTAGTACCCGGACATCATCGTATACGGCTCGCGTGTCCGCATTACGATTTCTCCGACAGCTGTTGGGCCAAGCTCCAGATCGTCATCGTCCACTATTCGGACTTCAACATCATCATTCGGTCTGCCACAACAACCCGGTCGTCGAGGTTCTGAAATAGCAGGCGCCGCTACAATGCATTCTGTCAATCCAAAAGTTTCGAATATGACACGCAGATTGAACCGCAACTCAAAGTCATCAAGATTCTCCGGAGGCGGAACAACCATTGCCAACCGAACATTGTTGTGTGCGTCATTTGCGTCGGGTGGCGCTTTGTAAAGGATATTTCCCATAGCACCCAGGGCCAGAAATACCGAAGCATTTGAACTTCGTATTTCTTCCCAAAATGTAGTCGCGCTAAAGTGTTCGTACATTGCGACGCGAGCGTCGAACAGTAGCGCAGCCAATATGGTGCAGACCTGGGCATTAACGTGAAAGAGCGGTAAACATGTATAGAGCACATCTTCAGAGGTAATTGACATTCCGCCGCCGATCGTCTTTGCGGCGTAATAATAGTAGTGATGCGACATCACCACCCCCTTCGATCGCCCAGTAGTCCCACTGGTAAACAAGATTGAGAGAGGGTCAGAGTGTTTCACCTCAAGGTCAGCTGGAGGCGCCGATGATGCCTCTTGAAAATCATTGAGGGAACTTGCCTTGATCCCCTTCTCCGACATTCGCCTCGCGTCCCCCAACACAAACAGCTGAGTAACCTTTGGAAGCTGATTTTCAATCTCACGAACCCGACTCAACAATATCTCATCAGTAACAATCGCCTCAGCATCAGAGCTATCGATGATGTACTGGAGCAACTCACCTTTCTGTGCAGTATTTACTGGAACTATCACTGCTCCAATTTTCGCCAGACCAAACCAGGAATAGAGGTATTCGGGACAATTCGGCAGCATGATCGCCACCTTTGCATTTTTGGTTATGCCACGTTCCAAAAAAGCATTCGCGTAGCGATTGGCGTTCTCGTTGAGCTGACGGTACGAGATACTCAACAATCCCTTGAAGCTGAGAAACTCACGAAGTCCGTGAGCCTCAGCTTGATGTTCGAGTACACGACCTAAGACTCGATCTTTGGCGGGAAGGTCCCTCATGTAAGCGACTTAATTAAAGACGTCACAAAGCGCGGAACGATATTTTTCTCGAAATCGATCTGACTATCACTGCGTGGAAACTGAACTTGCCTGAAGATCAAACTGGGCTGGCGATGTTTGACTGAGCACCAGGCATTAGAGAGAAACAAAGCTGCTTGCCGTCGCCCGCATGTCGCAAGACTTCTCCGATTACCACATACTTGACAAGCGACAGCTTCTTCTATATCTTCTGACTGACTAATCAGTCAAATTATACCGAAACTTAATCGCAAGTCAAACAATCAAATTTGCAGGGCCTACGGCGGCAGACGCGCTGGTTAGTCAATGCTAACATCAACTTTCAGATAAGAAGCCCAAGACTTTCAGTTTACCAATCGCTCTAACTCAAGATTGATTACTTGTAGTTTCAAGACGATTAGGAAGGGGACAATTGGATGTTTGGAAAGCATCGCAATGTAATACTGCCCTTATTACTCTCTTCCCTGATTTTCCTAGCGCTACCTTCAGCACGCGTAGCCAGTAAATCTACAGCGTCGCAAAAGTTCGATTACCCAGCTCCACGCTACGCAAAAATTCCTGATATCACCACAGTTGATCAGTTACTGCCATTCGTTCGACGTATCGTAGGTCGGCCCATGCCATACACAGGGGACCAGCGACCTGGCTATGGCATCAAGGGTGGTGAAAAGATTTTGTTCGTAACCGACAGTGATGTGGATCCTTTGGTCCTTGAAGCCTTCATGCGTGTCCTGAGGGACGAGATGAAATGCAAGGTCGATGTGGTGGAAGAGCAAGGAAAACGAGCACTCTTCAAGACCCCCGACGTCATGAAGTTCCTGGTTAATAGTAAGCCCGCAGCGTGGATGCTTGGAGGCCCGGAATGGACTGAGGAGGTCGCCAGAAAAGAAGGTTATGACAAAGTTATCGGTCAAACGTTTTGGGCGAACAACAATTGCACTTTGAAGTTTTATAGCTTTTCGATGGATTGGCCCACCCGGGAGCAACTCGCCGGCAATGCGATAATGTATCCAGAGGAAATCATCGAAGCTATCGACCGGGTCTCCTGGAAGATATTGAGACAAACGGATACGGTGAGGATTACAGATCCCGAAGGTACAGATCTAAGCTATACGTGGTTTCCCGAATATTGGCAGATCATGGATGGGAATTATGCCGACTATAAGACAGAAGGCTTTGGTACTCATCTTTACCATAGTGGTTCCCTCAAAGACCCGATTATTTCGGGACATTTGACCGGTTATCCATTCGGAATAGTTCTGCCAAAGTCGGATGTTCGTGGTGTTGTTGCCGGAACCGCGGATCACCTGGGGCCATATCCGCACATGAAAATTCACCTTGAACACAGCAAGGTAACAAGGATTGAGGGTGGCGGTGAGTTCGGGAAACAGTGGCGGGAGTTCATAGAGAAGAACAAGGATCTCAAGTTTCCACACTATCCTGGGCCAGGCATCGATTACTTTATCGAGGCCGCTATCGGCACGCATCCCAAAGTTATTCGTCCCTTCAATGTGTTTGAATCAGCCACGGTTAGATCGTCATTTGTCTCTGAACGTGATCGTTCCGGCATCATGCACCTTGGGATTGGGCAGTCTCTTGATCTGGTTTGGGCTCTTAAGAGAAATTTGCCGTTTTATCACTTTCACGCACATCTATACTTCCCAACCTTTACGTGCAAGCTAAAGGACGGACGGGAAGTAAAACTAATAGATAAAGGTCACCTGACGGCCCTGGATGATCCGGACGTCAGACAGATAGCGGCAAAGTATGGAAATCCGGACGAACTGTTGCGTGAAGACTGGATCCCAGCAATTCCAGGAATCAATACCCCGGGTAACTATGAGAAGGACTACGCTGCAGATCCGGAAACCTACATGAAGCAAGAATACCGAAAGGTTTATGGTGAAGCGATCGATCGAAGCAAGAAGTACTACAAATGAATCTTGAAGATCGGCATTGCTTTACCTGGGACTTGGCAAAGATCGTGATGCATTCCTGGTGAATCAAAAGGAAATGACGATGGGTGCGCTTACACTAGAACGAGTAGAGCAGTGTTTACAGCAAGGAAAGCTGAAAGCGAAGGAACTCGGAGTTGAAGCTGCAATTGTAGTCGTCGATGAGGCCGGACGCCTGGCAGGTGCGCTTCGTATGGATAATGCGCTTTGGGTAACACCCGAGATTGCGCAGGCGAAAGCCATAACTTCTTCAGCTTTTCGTGCCACCACAGCAGAGCTCGAGGAACGTTGGAAAGCAAGACCATTATTTGCTGCGAGTGTACTCGGCCTAGGCCCCGGCCGCTTCTTGGTGGGTAAAGGCGGAGTTCCGATTGTCGTGGATGGTCAGCTGATTGGTGCAGTCGGCGTCAGTGGTGGAATCCCAGCTGATCTCGATCATCAAATAGCAGAAGCTGCAGCAAAAGAACCCAGCGAATAAACCCTACTTCATATCCCTGAGCCAAATGAAAATCGGACTAATTGGATTTGGAACAATCGGTAAGGCTGTAACCAAAGCTGTCGATAACAAACAGGTTGGTGATGTCGAGATCACCCAGATCCTTGTGCGTGACACCAGCAAAATCGATGCTGACCTCGTAAGACGTGAAAGGGTAACGTCCGATCCAGCGCGATTTTTCGCTGATGATATCGAGGTTGTTGTTGAAGCAGCAGGGCACGCTGCGCTGAAGCAATACGCCGAAATCTCTTTGAGAAGTGGAAGAGATCTACTTGCGGTGAGTGTCGGTGCTTTTGCGGATGAAGCTTTTCTGGCGATGACAAGGTGTGCGGCCAAGAGGTCAAAACAAAAGCTCTTGGTACCATCAGGTGCTCTCGGTGGACTCGATGCTGTCTCTGCAGCCGCAATGGGTTCACTCAATGAAGTTGTTCTGGAGGTGCGAAAACCAGTGGCCGCCTGGATTGGCACTCCCGCTGAAAGCGTTGCCATGGGTGCTGCCGATGATCCCATCTGTTTCTATGACGGAAAGGCTCGCGAAGCGGTAAGTGCCTTTCCACAAAACGTGAATGTGCTTGCAGCTTTGAGTCTCGCCGGTATCGGATTTGAAAGAACAAAGGTAAAAATGTTCGTCGATCCATCTATTCAACACAATACGTTTCACCTTTCATCAAGCGGTGAATTTGGTGAAGTCAAACTTACGTTGAAAAACATCCCCAATCCCGATAACCCTAAGACGGGACGCCTGGCAGCGATGAGCCTCATCAAGTCAATTGCGCGCCTTACTCAACCGATCATCATCGGTTTCTAAATTCCCACTGACTAATTCGTAAAGCGCTTTGATGTCACACAATCCGGAGCCAGAACTCAGTATGGATGAAGTCAAGACTTATAAAAACCTGATTGACGGTAGGTGGGTTGAATCGAGTAGCGGGAAGACCTTCAGCAGCATAAATCCTGCTGACACCTCTGATGTGCTTGGCTATTTTCAACAAGGTACTCTTCAAGAAACAGAACAAGCGATCGAGGCTGCTCGGAGAGCTCAACCCTCGTGGGCCAGAACTACGCCGGCCAAACGATCCGAGATACTTGAACGAGCTGCGCGGTTAATGGAGGAGCGTGCATCTGAGCTAGCCGAGATTCTCACTCGAGAGGAAGGCAAAACTTTAACTGAGAGTACGGCCGAAGTTAAGCGAGCAGCAGCAAACTTTCGTTTCTACGCCGGCCAAGCTTATCTACTTGCTGGTGAGACATTACCAGCAGATGAGCCATCGACATTCCTGTATACCTTAAGACTTCCACTTGGAGTAGTTTCGGTAATCACGCCATGGAATTTTCCGCTGGCGATCCCGGCCCGAAAAATTGCTCCAGCGCTGGCTGCGGGAAACTCCGTGGTCTTCAAACCCGCTTCTATAACCCCTCTTACGGGATTAAAACTTGCCGAGATCTTGCTTGAAGCCGGATTGCCTGAAAATGTTATCAACGTAGTTACTGGTCCAGCGAGCATCGTCGGTGAAGAGTTAGTTACAAATGAGTCGATCGCGGCTGTCACTTTTACAGGTTCGTATAGCGTTGGAGACCACATTCAGCATCAAGCCCGGACCACTTGTCGGACGCAGCTCGAGATGGGAGGCAAAAATCCGATCATCGTTCTGGAGGACGCCAACTTGGACCTGGCGGTCTCCTGCACAATTCAAGGGGCGTTCGGCCTAAGCGGTCAAGCTTGCACTGGCACCAGCAGAGCGATTGTGCTCAACGAAGTAATGGACCAGTTCAGTAACAAACTTGTCGAGGCCACGAAAAAACTCTCAATTGGAGACGGTCGTAAACCTGGCGTACAAATGGGCCCTGTTGCTGACGAACATCAACTGAGCTCTATATTGAGTTATATCGAGATTGGTAAAGAAGAGGGAGCGGAGTTGCTATACGGTGGTCATAAGCTCACAGGAGACGGTTATGACCAGGGATACTTCCTTGAACCAACTGTTTTTACCTCGGTAGATCCAAGTATGCGGATCGCCCAGGAAGAGATTTTTGGTCCTGTTCTGTCAATCATTAAAGCGAGCAATCTTGATGAAGCAATCGCGATTGCCAATGACATTGAATATGGCCTCTCAGCCTCTATTTGTACTCGTAACCTTAATCACGCCGAGCGATTTATTCAATCAATTGAAGCCGGAATGATTAAGGTAAATCAGCCCACCACCGGAGTGGCACTCAATGCTCCGTTTGGCGGCATAAAAAACTCGAGTAGTGAAACCTATCGCGAACAGGGCCGAATTGCGATGGAGTTTTTTACCAGGATCAAAACGGTTTCGCTTAAATACGACAGTTAGCTGTTAGCGAAAGAAGTAATCTTAAGAGTGGTATGAAATTACGTGGCTCTTCATACGTAGTGCTAGCGCTCTCCGTTCTGTTCGCAGCGACCGCGTGGGTTGTACGAACGCAGGTGAACTTTCGCGATCGAGATATTGCCCGCATCCAGGAGGGCGGTAACACAACGCGAGGGACAGCACAATTTCTTATTCAACGCTTTGGCTTCACTCAGGAGGCCATACAGACCGGTCGAAGCATTTTCCACCACAACTTCGGCAGCGATGAGAACAGTGGTTGCAATGGTATGCCCTGCAAGCTACGCAACCAGCAGGCGAGTCGAAGCTGGCCCCAGTCAAAGTTCGAGGCAGGTGCCTGTGAAACCTGTCATAGCACTCCTTCAGGTTCGGCTGGGTTTGGACCAAATGAACAGAAGATTTTTAGAGCCGGCAACCACATTCGTCCCAACGACATGTTTGGTGGAGGCCTGATTCAACAACTCGGTATCGAAGCAACAGAAGATCTGATTGCTGCACGAAGGAAAGGTCGAGCACTCATCACACACAATGAGGTTGACTACAGCATGGGACTTGGTATTCGACCAGGCGGAACCGTGGAACCCGATCTTGTGGTCAGACCTTTCGGACGCAAAGGTACGCAATCTCATTTACGAAGCTTCATCAGTTTTGCTGCTTATGAACACCTGGGAATCCAATCGCAGGACGGCTTTCAATGTTCGAGTGACAACAAAAATGAAAATGGGCGTTGTGAAGATCCAATTGTAGCCGGGCTTGATCCCGATGGTGACGGTATTCCAGACGAGCTGACACAAGGTTCGCTATCCCTGATTGAGTTCTATCTCGTCAATTATCCGGTGCCTGGCCGTGGTCCAATAACCGCTGAAGTAACAAGGGGAGACCGACTGTTCAAAACGATCGGTTGCACCGATTGTCATCGTCCGGAGATGCGAGTTAAGCGCGACCCACGGGTAGAACACATTACGGTCTTCTGGAATGAAAAGAGTAATCGATTCGAAGCGGAACGTCGTCTCCTTCGTCACTCGGTTGATGACGGTTATGTCGATCCAGATCGGCAGCGTTCAGTTCCGCTCGTGGTTCCTAACTACAAACCGTTCGTGGTCCCACTATACGCCGATCTCAGACGGCATGACATGGGTTCAAAGATGTCTGATGCGAATGATGAAAAGGGAGTATCGAAACGAGTGTTCATGACTCGACCGTTGTGGGGGGTCGGAACATACACAACGTTTCTTGACGATGGAAGTACTAAAACTCTTGAGGAGGCAATTTTACGTCACGGCGGCGAAGCGCTTACCACCCGGAATCGGTTTGCCAAACTATCACCACAAAAGCAATCAGACCTCGTTCGCTTTCTCAAGAGTTTGATCCTATTTAACGTCGACGATGTACTGACGGCCAAAATCCCAATTACCAAGGGCGATCTTCCTTGAACAGTTTTGCGAGGGGACACTTAGATTGCAGGTTAAGTTACTTTCGAAGGACAACACCAATGTTCGAAAATGGCTCAACTTTACTGCCATCGCACTCGGGACCTTTGTTGGCTACCTCGACTCGAGCATCGTCAACATTGCCCTACCTACTCTGACTCGTTACTTCCAAACTGATCTGAATCACATCAAATGGGTGGTTACGTCGTACCTGCTAATGATCACAGGTCTCGTGATCATCTTTGGTCGATTGGCGGACATGTATGGGCGAAAGAGGCTCTATATTTTCGGCTTCGTTGTTTTCACTTTGTCGTCGGCTTTATGCGGGGCATCGACGACGATTTGGTCATTAATCGTGTTCAGATGTTTTCAGGGGATAGGGGCGGCAGCACTCCTCGCAAACGGTGCAGCATTGATCGGTGAAACGTTTCCATCGAAAGAAAGGAGCAAAGCGTTTGGCATGCTCGCCTCCGTTTTAGCTTTCGCGGCCATTACTGGACCACTAATAGGAGGTTTTCTCACCGATCGCATTGGTTGGCCTTCAATCTTCTATGTCAACGTTCCCATTGGAATCGTTGGGGCAATTCTCGCCGCTAAAGTCTTACCGTCGCGCGAGCAAGCGCGCACAAGCGAACGTTTTGATTTAGCAGGAGCCAGCATTCTGTTTGCATGTCTGACCTCTTTTCTTCTGTTGACCAGTGCGCTATCGAAATCGGATTGGCCACTATCTACGGTCGTATTGCTGACGCTTGCAACTATTATTTTTGCGGGAGCGTTCTTGAGAGTCGAAAATCGTGTAGAACACGCTCTCCTAGATCTACAGATCTTTCGTGAGTGGGCGTTTAGTGCGGCTGCGTTGAGCAGCTTCTTAGCTTACTGGTCAATTGCCTCGATCTCGTTTTTAGTACCGTTCTATCTCGATCGAGTTCTGCTACTTGATCCGACAAAATCTGGCGCGCTTCTCGCCCCGGTGCCGTTAGCTTTAGCCATAGCGGCTCCACTGGGAGGACGCCTCGCAGATCGATTTGGAGTCAGGGCAATTTCGACAACCGGTGCCGTGATCAATTTTTTCGGCTTACTTGCTTTAAGCACTCTCAGCACCACAACGAGTAGTCTGGGTGTGATTCTTCGCCTTGTCCCGTTCGGGATCGGAATGGGGTTATTTCAACCACCGAACAACACTGCGATGATGGGGGCAGTACCACCCAATCGGTACGGTATCGTTTCGGGCATGATCGCTGCACTGAAGAATCTTGGTTCAATGACGGGCGTGGCAATAACGAGTTTGGTTTCGACCATAGCGCAAGTTAACGCCATGGCCCAACTTCAGGCGGGTGGAATAACTGGCCAGGTAGCTGAACGTCAGTCGTTCGCTTCAGCTGTAACTATGACGTTCCTGCTCTCGGCAGTAATATGTGTGGTGGTTGTTTTCATGTCACTTGCTCGTGGTAAAAACATGAAAGCAAGTGAAACGTAGGCACTAATATCCAATCGCACAGCCATCTTTACGCTTGTCAGAACCCCCAAAAAGCGTTTCTCCACCAATCAGTATCACCTGACCCCCTCCGAACTCTTCTTCCGTGGTGTTTTGCTTAATTCGGTGGCCAAGTAATTCAAGCTTCTTAGCCGCAGTATCACTTAAGCCCTCTTCGAGAGCTATGGTGTAATCCTCTAAGACTCTAAATCTTGGTGCATCCAGCGCTGACTGAGGGTCCATTTGAAAATCAAGAAGATTTGAAATGACTTGAACCTGTCCTTGAGGCTGCATCATTCCACCAACAACACCCAAACATGCCCAGGGTTCACCGTCACGAAGAATCATCGCGGGCATCAAGGTATGGTAGGGCCGTTTTCGCGGACGTAAGGTGTTTCGATTGTTTGGGGCTAGCGTAAAACCAGCGCCGCGGTTTTGAAGCACTAAACCCGTACCGGGCACCGTAAGTCCTGATCCAAACGACTTGTAGAGACTGCAAATCATCGACACTACGTTTCGTTCTTCGTCAACCGCAGCGACAAATACTGTGTCATGGTGTCCGTCGATCGGCGCAACTTGTTTCGGTGCGGCTTTATTCGCTTTGATCAGCTTGCGCAGATTCTGCGCATGCCCTTGCGAGAATAGCTGATCTATTTGTAGAGGGTCGTCAGGATCACCCACATTGTCTTGCGCCTCGGTCAGCACCTGAGCGATCACCTCAATCAAGTGATGTAAGTACTCTGGAGAGCCATGGAACATGTCGTTGAGTCTATAACCACTCAGGACGTTCAAAGCAATCAAGGCAACTAAGCCCTGACTATTGGGAGGCATTTGAACGACTTCATAACTATCGCGGTAAAAACTTCTGAGTGGATTAACTAAGTCGGACGAATGCTCAGCCAGGTCAGATGAACTCATAAAACCGCTTAACTCCTGGACGCTGGACGCAAGTGTTTCCGCTATCTCTCCATGATAGAAAACATCAGTTCCCTGCTCAGAAATCAACCGGAATGTTTTCTCAAGGTCTGGATTTCGGAAGATCTGTCCCGCGACCGGAGATCGACCATCAGGTAAATAGACACGAGCCGATTCGGCGTTTAATTTCAATTTGGCTGACGCACGTTCCCATTGTCGGGCAATGACTTCCGTTACTCGAAAGCCGTTTTGAGCGTAGGAGATTGCGGGCGCCAAAGCTTCGGACAAGGAGATCGTTCCATAATCCTTCAAACACCTGGCTAGACCATCGAGCGCGCCTGGAACCGTTACACTTAGCGGTCCATCAACAGGCATCTGTTCAATCCCACGTCCTTTCAGTGCCTCTACAGAGATAGCAGCCGGCGAGCGACCAGTTCCATTGATTCCAATCAGCCTCTTCTCTTTAGCGAGGTAGATAATGGCAAAGCAATCGCCGCCAATACCCGTTGACATCGGCTCGACAACATTCAAGACAAAGGTTGCTGTCACGGCAGCGTCTATTGCGTTACCACCACGCCGAAGCATTTCAACTGCAGACTCAACTGCGAGTGGCTGACTTGATGCGACCATTCCGCGACGGCCCACTACAAACGGTCGGTCCAAAGGGAAGTTTTGTTTATTGAATTTCAAGACTTGTGTCTACATCCTGTGGACTAAATTTCTACAAGAAAACCAGCTGGATTTTATCACTGTGAAATTGTTAAGGATGTGGGTTGCCGAAAAGAGTGTCGGGGATGAAGAGTGCCGCAACGGTGGTTATTAGCAAGGCAGGGACTAGCGATCGACTTGAAACTTACCCTGGCCCAGACAAGCCCAGTTTGTTACGCGCGCTTTCTTTTCGGAGCGGCGGAAACGCTTCTCAGTTTTCTGCTGTTTGAAGCACCGATACCCTGCAAGACAAAATCCACGAGCGCTTCTGTGTATTCGCTTTTTGTGATGTTCCCGAGGTTCCATCTTCGGAGGGCCCACGTCAATCCAGTAGGCGGAAGGATATTAACTAAGATTGGAATCTCACCTTCGGGAAAACTAAAGACACCAAGTTTGCTGCCATTCTCGAGCACGTCTGTAATGATTTTTAGATACGTGGCCTCCTTCTCAATAACCTTTCGAAGCCAGCCAGAGCTCTTGAGCACCTTTGACTCTTCCCACAGTAGTAAGACTGCATCTTTGTGTTCATCAGCGTGATCGACTGTCGCTTTGATTATCCCTTCAATCTGTGCGACCGGATCGGTATGGGTTTTAACAGCCTCATCGATTCTTCGATACAGATCGTCGAGGATGCTGTCGCAAATCAGGTAAAGGATGTCGTCCTTTGTTTTAACGTAATTATAAATTGAGCCGTAAGCCAGGCCCGACAGTTTTGTAATTTTTCTAAGGTTGGTCTCGTGGAAGCCATTTTCCGCAAAAGCTTGCATCGCTGCATTACAGATCTGTTCCCGTCGGACTTTAACCAGGGCTTCGTCTTTTACGTTGGTGTGAATCTTCAAATTCTTGCCTGACTTTTTGTCGGCGTTCTTCATTTAAATTCCTTAGTCCTTCCTCAATACGGTAAATTATCAGGATGCAACTGATCAGGTTAAGTCTGTGCAGCGTAACTTACTTATACTCCAATTCTACCTGTGTGTTAACTCTTATTTAAAGGGCTGTTACGACTAGGCTCAGGCCAGAGACAGTGAGAGTCAATATTATCTTTGATTGAGTATAACGAACTACACCGAGCACAAACGAATCGCAAGGAATACCCTTTAAAATCTAAGGCAAATCTTCCGCAAAGAGATACAAGATGACGTAACAGAACCCGAAATGCGGTCGCGGTTTCTAATAAAGCTAAACTTCTGAAGATGCTTCAGTCATGAGATTGCCTGTAGCTGACACTTTCATCACGCGCCGCACCTGCCTCGGTCCAGCTTTCCAGATCAGGGCAGCGGCGAGAGACATAACAACCCCCGCCACGATGAAATTTAGTCTGTACCCATGTGTCCAATCGAAAAGGAATCCACCTAACCACGTCCCGAAAGCTGCTCCAAAATAACCGCCGAGCAGGAGAACTCCCAAAATTGAGCCGAAATGTTTTCCTTGAAACAGATCCGCTACTGAAGCCATGAGTGAGGGGAATGCCATACCGTATCCGACTCCATAAAGTAGAACAAAGCAAACGAGCAAAAATAGACTCACTACCACCCCGCTTAGATTCAGAAATACGATACAGCCAATATAAAACAGCACGCCCAGACTAAGTGTTTTTTCGCGACCAAGGCGATCGCCCAGCATTCCGCCCAACAAGGTTCCAAAGATATTTATGAAGCCTTGAAAACCCATTACATAAGCGGCTATCTGAGGGCTGTAACCCTTGTCTTCCAGGTACGCTATCAAGTGAATGCCAATGAGAAAAAATCCGCTGGCAACCAATGCCAACACCAACGTAAGCGACCAGAAACGCTGCGTACGAACTGCCTTCGCTATGGTCCAGTCAGTTTCTGCCCATTCTTTATCAACAACAACGAATTCTCTTGTGGTGCCACCATTAGGTTCTGTTCGGTCCGATTCGACCTCAGTGCTCAGCGCTGATCTTTGAGGTCGCGCCTCCTCTTCAAGAGTTAGCCCTTTGTCGGATGGTTTCCGATAAAGGAATAGACGTACGAGAATGGTGGGTACGATTAGTACTGCCAGCCCAAACACCAGGTATGTGGTTCGCCATCCTGCCCGCTGGATCAAAAGCTGTAACGAAGGAAGAATCAGAAGCTGGCCCGCACCGGGACCCGCAACGACGAGGCTAATAGCCATGCCTCGGTTGCGCGTGAACCAATTAGAAGCGACGGCGGTCAATGGGGTTATATGTACCGCCGAGCAGCCAATGGCTCCTAACACGCCAAACGTCGCATAAACTTGCCAGAGCGCCATACTGCGACTAAGCAATATGAGCGCGGCGCCGGTCATAATCGCGCCGACCGGCATAATCAGTCTTGGTCCATACCGATCAATCAATTCACCAGCAAAAGGCGCGGCAATTCCACTTAATATTAAATGGATCGAGAGCGCTATTGCCGTACTACCGCGACTCCAATTAAAGCCTTCAAGGACTGGGACGTAGAAAATCGGGAAGGATGTGGCTACGAGTGATGTGAGAGTTAGGATAAAGAAGCAATTCGCAACGATCACCCAGCCGTAATAAAGCCGGCCGGTTGTTCTCGTCTGATCAGGAGCTTCAATTGAGCTCAAAATGATTCTCCTTCATAGGACGATGCTTAATGGGCTTGGGCATGATTGAGCTCGCTCTTCAACCACTTGACGATTGTTGGTCCAAGCGTCGGATTCAGGGTGAAGACGCTATAGCCATACGCTCCCCCATCCAATATAAGGAGAGCATTTCCCTTCTCCGCACCGTTCTCACAAATCGAGCTCATTGCCTGAGTGACAGGCACAAGATCGCGGCTGCATATATATAGGACTGGCGCTTTGATATTAGCGAGTTCTTGTTGCTCCGCGGGAGGAGGTACGTAACCGATAACAGATGCAACAGCCTTGATGCGATGGTCCCTTGCTGCTCCAAGTAACGCATAACGTGCCCCTATTACGGTCCCGACAACACCAATCGATTCCGAATCAACGTTGCCTTGACTACTGAGAAAATCAACTGCCGCTTGGACATCGAGATAACCCCTACCAATCTCGGCTGGACCATCTGGCTCTTGCAAGCGGAGTTCTAGCCAGTTTCCTTTGTTACGACTCTTGCCTCGACCACGAAAATCAAGGTTCAAAACCACAAACCCGGCAGCTAATAGCTGGTCAGCCACCTGGTTGTACATATGACGATCGGTGACGGAGCTATGAACGAGAATGACAGCAGGCAGACGAGAGTCGGAGACGGGACTTAAAAGATCTGCTGAAATGGTCCAACCGTCTTCAGTTGTGAACGAGACTTCCTGGGAACTACCCAGAGCGTTCAAGCGGCCCGATAACCAATCCGCCATCACATAGTCCAGGGGTTTTTCCCGTGGTCGGTTGTAGCGCCACGTACTGAACATCGCTGTAGCCATTCCCAAACCTCTAAAGACATGGATATCACTGGTCGCATTCCTGGATAACTTGAACGCGTCCGTCATATCGCGAAAGCCCACGCGATCATCGCTGCCTACCATGGACAGGATCGCAATCTGGTCATTGGAGGAAATCACTTCCTTCGCGTTCGCTGTCAGTCGGCCCGACAGCAGAACCAGTGCTCGCACACGTGAATCCCCGGCCGCACCAAGCACTGCAGAGTTAGCGCTAATTTCCTCCGCGAAAACTGCGAGGCGTCGCGAATCAACAGGGGCTTGTTCGCCGAGAAAGTTTAGAGCCGCCCTCACATCAAGATGTAAACTGTCGCGCTGTTCTTGTGACAAACGATGGAACGCGAGTGGGGCTTCGCTTGTACCGCGACCCCTTATGTCAATTCGAAGAGTGACGAACTGGGCCTGGAGGCGGGCAAATCCAGGATAACCATGTGCGGAAAACAACTCCTGCTCGTGAGCTGGCGAATGAAGGAACAAGATCGCGGCCACCCGTCTATGGGTACTGAGCACTGGCGTAGTCAGAGTACCGTGAATTGTCCAGCCATCCGCTGTGGGAAATGACACTCTGCGTTCGACAATATCAACGGACCAGCCGTCCTCGGTCTTGAAAGAGGTGCGCAGTGGTTCAGATGAAGACTCTCCCTGTTTGCTCTTTCTGGAACTAACTCTATTAGTTTGAAGTGCTTTTGCCATAATTGAAGACTGACCTAATCAAGTGTGTGGGCCGAGCGAGTGGAAAGAGTAGAGTGGTTTTGCCAAACTCTACCCTTCCTAAACATCTCTGCGCGTTGCCTATATTTCCGCGGCGCAGCATGAACTAAGACCCTGCGGCGTGCTTTGCCTGCTCCTCGCCACTGAGTTGATTTTTGAACCATTTGGCAACCGTGGTATCGAAATCCTTGTCAACCCTTCCAAGTAAGTAACCAAAAAACCCGCCCGGATAGGTAATCAAATGATTCCGCTTGTTCTGTCCAACGTATGCAGCAAATTTCTTTGTTAACTCTCCGAAGCCATCACCTGTAACGAAGAGTACCGGAACGTCAAGTGCGTTTATGGTGTCGTAATCATTCTTCTCTTCCCAAGGCCACGTTACTGGCGTAAGCATGGCGACGGCCTTGAATTTTGAATTCTCCTTCGCGGCATGCATTGCGATCTTCGCAGCGAGAGCCGTACCCAATACGCCAATCCGTTCTGGATCGACACCCGGCTGTGAAGCCAAGAAGTTGTATCCGACTTGGACGTCCGTGGGAGCGTTGAGCAGTTCCGGAAGAGTCATATCGACGTAGTTACCCTTGCCAACACTCTTCCCAATGCCTCGCCATTCAAGATTCAGTACCGCGATGCCATGGCGCACCAGAACCCTCTCCAGGTTTATGTAGCTATCCCTATCGACTAACGCAGTCGGCAAAAGCACGACACCTGGAACCGTAGCCCCGTCTTTTATCCCACCCGGTAACCTTAGCGTGGCATACAGGGTCCATCCATCGTCCGTGGTCAAAGTAACTTCGCTTGCTTCTCCGGTCCCGAGACGTTCAAGTTCACTTACCAGCCATTCTCCCTCGGCATCGTCTGTTGATTTGTCCATTGACTGGTCGGCAAATACGTTGCGCCACACACTACCCATGGTCGCGCCGACACCAAGCCCGTCCTGGACCCAGATTTCACTTCCGGCACTTTCAGTCAAATTGTAAGCAGTCGTCATATCATCGAAGCTCATACGATCTTCTTTGCTTACTACATAGAGTATCGGCTTCGTAGAATTTGCCGCGATAAAGTCCAAAGCTTTTTCGTTCAAAATACCCGACAGCAAAACCATCACCCGAACTCTCGGATCTTCAAGTGCACCAATAACCGCCGGGCTTGCACTGTACTCTTCCGCCACCACACCTACACGTCGCGGATCGACCTCCGCCTGAGAACATAAGAAGTTGAGAGCAGCCTGAACATCAAAAAGAACCTTTGCTTTTTGTTCGCGCGATGCGTCCACCCACGGGATGGCGCCGCGACTCTTTCCACGGCCACGAATGTCTATCCTTAAGGTTGCTACCGACTCCTGGATTTTGGCCCAGCCGGGATAGGCCACCCAAACTGTTTGCGAGTGCATTGACGCATGGACCAGCAGCGCTGCCGCCAATTTCTCGCCCTGCCGATAGCTATTTGGAATCGTATAAGTGCCATGGATGGTCCAGCCATCCTCAGTTTCGAATTGAACATCTTTCTGTATTGACTCCGGTTTGTGATACCAGCCTACTGGTTTGTCCTTTATTGTCGTCTCCATTTCCTCTCCTTAGCTACAAAGATTCTGCGGTTGCAGTTGCTGTTTGCTGCATCTGTGCATTCAACCATTCAACAATTTTTGATTGAACCGTCTCATTAGCCTCTAACAGTTGATACCCCAGGGCGCTTCCGGGAAACATTGCGAGTTCACTCCCAACATTTTTTGAAAGGTGATAAGCATCCGTAAGATCACGTGCCACGTTTTCAATTCCCTGGCTCGCTATATAAAGGACCGGGATGTTGAGAGTCCCAATGGATTCCTTTTGAGAGGGCGTAAAAATCACAGTCAAAATCACAAGCGCTTTAACCCGAGCGTCGTTCAGGACCACGTTGAGCGCGTGAAGTGCGCCTCTATCGGTTCCCAGAACAGCGAGGCGGTTAGGATTCATAAAGGGTTGTGATGATAAATAGTTGATCGCACCCTTTGCGTCGAGGTAGCCCCGCTCACGCTCCTCCTGAGTCAACTCTGAATACTTGCCCTTGGTAAGGCTCTTACCTCGTCCGCGCCAGTCAATACTGAGTACTGCCATTCCCTTGCGGACAAGCGCCGCAGACAAATCGTGATACACGTAGCGATCACTCAAAGCAGTGTGGAGCAAGACAACACCGGACAACTTCTTGGTTTGTGCAGGTGGGAGTGATAAGTCTCCGTAAATGGTCCACCCATCTTCCGTGACAAAGGAGACTTCACTTTTGGATCCTAACGCTCGCAGATAATCGCTAACCTTTTCGGCAATCTGCTCGTCCATGGGTTTTGCATCAGGAAACCGATGCCGCCAAAGGTAAAACATGGTCGTCCCGATGCCTGCGTTGCGGTGAACAGATATGTCGCTGTGCGGGTGCTTGGATCGGCTATAAACCTCGGTCATGTCGGCAAGGCCAGGGCGATCATCACTACTCACCACACACACTACGGGGATAGATTCTTCGGAAAGATAATCTTTTGCTTTCTGACTGAGTCGCCCGGACAGAAAGGCAAATAGCTTGATACGTGAATTTTGCATCGCGCCCAGCACAGCAGCGTCGGCACTTACTTCTTCGGCTACGATTGCTATTCGGTTTGAATCAACGTTCTCTTCGGAAGCCAGGAAATTGATTGCTGTTTCAACATCAAGTTTGATCTTTGCTCGCTGCTCGCTGTTGAAGGAATGAAACTCTTGACCTCCCATGCTCTTTCCCCTGCCTCGCCAATCAATTCTCAAAGAGACGATTCGTTTGCCGGCAAAGGTTTGGGCGAGACCAGGGATTGCATAGTGCTTGTTGAAGGTCTCCTGATCGTGACCTGACGAATGAAGTAGCAGAACGCCCGGCAACTCTTCGCCCTCTCTGACGTCCTCAGGCATCGAGAGTGTGCCAACGATGGTCCAACCATCCTCAGATTGCATTTCGACTTCGCGTTCAGATTGGCCCATGCTACGCTCCAGGTTACGTAGGATCCGATTCTCTGTCTCTCAATCGACGTTGTGCTTGTTTAAATCTTCCCTACACCCTTCGCTCGTTCCGTGCCATGTTCTTTAGCATCCAGGCAGATTGCTGTGGTTTTGGTTTTGGAACAAAGTAGTTGGCGTCTTCACCACTATCGACAACCTGTCCGCCTTTCATAACCAGCGACACTTTTTGCGTGTTACCGATATCGTCAAGCGGATTCTCATCAACGACAAGAATGTCAGCCAACTTGCCAACGGTGATAGTGCCTAAATCATTTTCCTTGCGAAGGAACCTTGCGTTACGAAGAGTAGCGATTGAGATAACCTCGAGCGGTGAAATGCCAGCATCTCGTAACAACATCAGCTCCCGGTGCATATTCAAACCGGGTATTGAAAAGAAGGTGTCCGATCCGGCAAGAACTTCGCCGCCGGACTTATAGTGGGCCAGAACAATGTCCAGGGTTTTCGCGTAACCCAATTGCACTTCTTGAAGCTCGGCGGAGTTGTTGATTTCGAAGAACGCCGCGTTGGCCCATAGAGCGCGGATTTGTTCGGGTATGTACGCTAAGGCTGGATCCTCTGCGAGTTTCGCATCCTCAGAGGCAAATCGATCGCGGTAAGAGAAAGCCATGCGCCACCAAATAGGAAGCGTGGGCGCGATCGCTACATTCCTGCTCACCAGGAAGCTTATCAATTCTTCCGCAGCTGACAAGTCGATCAGGGAAAACGCTTTCAGATCCGAAATAAGGAGCTGCCACTCATCCAGATCCGCAGGACGCTCTCTTGCCGCGTTAGTGAGCGCCTGTGCAAAGCCACTGAGGTGTTCAATGCCATCAATGCCCGCTATTGCCGCCTGGCGAGCATCAGTACGCTTAAGATGACCTGTGATTGGAAGTCCACGCTTGTGCGACTCTTCCGCAACAACGGCTAACAACTCGGGACCAATCTTCTCGCGGACCTTGATCGCGCAAGCCCCCTTACTATGGAGCAACTCTACCGCTCTCTTTGCCGAATCTTCACCAGCTAGACCAACGTGAGTATTTCGATCAGGTGGCGGTGCATCGAGACCGTTACCTACATAAAGAATGCGTGGTCCACTTATTTTGCCTTGTTCGATTTCATTACTGACCGACGCGATCCACTCGATGTCATTTCCCAGGTCTTTCACAGTCGTCACACCATGCGAAAGAAACAACTGGCCCATCCAATCAGCATAGTGAACATGGATATCGATCAACCCCGGAAGGACATATTTACCCCTGACATCAATAACGTTAGCGGCGTCGCCGTAATCAAGACCATCGCTAATTCGAACCTCAGCAATCCTCTGGCCCTGGATTACGATGGCGGAGTCAACGAGTGCGTCACCACCGCGGCCGTCGATAAGCGTGCCGCCAACGAGGATATTGCACTGGTCCTCGCCCTTAACAATTTTGCTGTCGAATTTAGCCATCAATTTAGGGCTATGCGCGGAAATCTGCTTACGATTCGTCTGACAAGTTCAGGTCGAGATCGTGAAACCTCGAATAAACCAAAGTGCGCGTGTGGATGGAAAAGCTGGTCGAGAAGAAACAACTCTGAATATTCCCGACTGACTAGTCAGTCAGATTATACTCTTACCGGGGAACGAAAGACAAGAATTACTGAAAGAAACTTCGGCCAATGATGAGCCGTTGTATTTCAGAAGTGCCTTCGTAAATCTGAAACACCTTGGCATCGCGATAGAGTTTTTCGACAACGTAGTCTTTTACGTAACCGTAGCCGCCAAAAATCTGTACTGCTTCCGAAGTTACAGTAACGGCCGTTTCCGCTCCAAAACACTTAGCCATCGATGCTTCGCGCGATGACTTATGTCCCTGGTCCACCAACCACGCCGCGTGCCAGCAAAGCCAACGTGCCGCCTGGATTTGAGTCGCCATCTCCGCAATCTTGAATTGGATGGCCTGATGTTGACCGATCGGTACTCCGAACGTTTTGCGCTCGCCAGCGTACTTGACGGCCTCCTCGAATGCTCGACGGGCAACTCCAACCGCGAGCATGCCGGTTCCGGGACGAGAGCGGTCGAATACTTTCATTGCGATCTTGAAAGCGTCTCCTTCTTGTCCCAATAAATTCGCTTTTGGTACACGAACATCCTCGAACATTAACTGGGCGGTGTTGGAGGCACGCTGGCCCATCTTGTCATCCTTACGTCCCGGAATTACACCAGCCCAGTCACGGTCAACAATGAATGCGCTGATGCCCTTCCGTTTTGCATTCTTGTCGGTGACGGCAAAAACAACAAAGAAGTTGGCTACCGAAGCATTCGTTATGAATTGTTTCGTACCATTTAGGATGTATTCGTCGCCTACTCGCACTGCTCTGGTTTGAATGGCAGCTACATCAGTACCAGCATTTGGCTCGGTAACGGCATAGGCCATGAGTTGATGGTCATTCGCGAGTCGACCCAAATAGGTTTGCTTCTGCTGTTCGTTTCCGGCGATAAGAATCGGTAAGGTCGCGACGTTGTTAATCGTTAACGAACCTGAGATCCCGGCGCAGCCCCACGCCAACTCTTCGTTGATAAGCATCTCTTCAAAGAGTGTCAGGCCTGGCCCACCATAGCTCACTGGTATATTCGGATTCATCAAGCCGATTTCATAAGCCTTCTTGACGATCGGCCAGGGAAACTCAGCGGTGCGGTCGTAATGCTCGGCAACTGGCACAATTTCATTTCGTGCGAACTCGTGAGCTAGACGCTGAACAGCACTCTGCTCATCTGTTAAATTGAAATCTGGCACCTCGACTCTCCCGCCTTAGCCACCAAGGTTCATGGTTGACCGAGCACAACTACACAGGCAACAGCACCTAGTCCTCCAAGATTGTGGGCCAAGCCAAGCCTGGCGTTTTTCACCTGTCGAGCACCCGCCTGCTCTCTAAGGTGTGTAGTAATCTCGTAGATCATACGAACACCAGACGCGCCGATCGGATGTCCAGAAGACTTCAATCCACCTGACGGATTAACCGGTAGGTCACCCTCAAGACGACTGCGTCCCTCGCTAATGAAGTTAGCGCCTTCGCCTTTCTTACAAAATCCGAGATCCTCATAATTTGAAATTTCGGTCCAGGTGAAACAATCATGCACTTCAGCCAGGTCGATTTCTTTGAGCGGATCTTTAATCGCTGCCATCTCATATGCCTGATGGGCCGCAGCCTGGGTAACCGGAAAACCAGTGAATCGATGACCAGGCATAAACCATGGCCGTCCTGTATTCACCGCCAAGCCTAAACCCTTAACTAATACATAGTCGTCGCGGAACTGCTTAGCCATGTCAGCACGGCACAGAATTGCGGCAGCTGCGCCATCAGTTGTCGGGCAACAATCAAACAGGCCAAACGGATATGCGACCATCGGCGCTTTCAACACCTGTTCTTCCGTAACTTCCATTTGAAAGTGGGCTTTGGGATTGAGCGTACCGTTGTGATGGTTTTTAACGGCTACCTGGGCCAGCGGCTTACGTCCGATCTTGAACTCTTCGAAGTATCGCGTTGCCGCGAGAGCGAACAGACCCGGTGCCGTAGAGCCTTCATGCTGATATAAATGGTTTCCTTCTGACGCGAGTCCTCTTGCTGGTCGGTCCTTCAACTTCTCAACGCCCAGAACAAGGACAATGTCATAGATTCCCGCAGCAACTGAGAAAGCAGCATTACGAAAAGCGTCTGTTCCGGTGGCACAGTAGTTTTCCACTCTGGTTAGAGGCTTGTCATACATCTTTATTGCGTCAGCCAGCGAGACACTCGCCTTGCCGTATCCCTGTCCGGGCGAAAAGGTGCCGAGCCAACCGGCGTCGATGCGTGCCGCATCGATCTTTGCATCGTCCAACGCTTGGAAAACAGCTTCAGCAGCCATGTCCTCATAACTCTGGTCAAAGTTGTCACCGAACTTTGTGCACCCAATTCCGATGATGGCAACCTTATCTTTTAGTGAACTCTCCACGCTGGCTCCTTCTATTTCTGGTTCGACCTCACCTCAGTAACCGCTAAGGGTCTGCATTTCCAATAGTAGTGATGCATTCGCCCTCCATCCCTCAAGCGACGCAACGTTAACTGCACTTTCTGGCCTATCTCGATTGCTTCAGTATCGATATCGGTTAACTGGCAGTAAAAACGCGCGCCATCGTCTAGCTCGATCACGCCAACGCCCACCGGCGAGACAGGTGCGTTGTATAGATAGTCCTTTGTAAAGGTGAACACAGTCCCGCGCCGTCGCATTCTGACTTCGTCGAGTCCACTCCTGTTATGACAGTGGACGCAAACCATCGTTATTGGAAACTGCACCGTGTTGCATTTTTGACAACGCGTCGCGTGTAACCGGACATTCTGCCGTTCCTCTTGCTCCAACGTGACATTGGACATGACTCCGCCCTCTTCAGTCGCCGTTCGATTGAAGTCACGCTGTTTGCGAAAGATCGAATAGGTTGGAATATTGAGGGGTGAAGCACTAGCCGGTATTCGACTAACCTTGGGTTTTTGATCCGTCACACGGAAAAGAACGGCATCAGCTCCATCGCCGTGACCAATCGTTAGCACAAAGTCACCGGGCTTAGCTCGATCGAGTGCCTGGCAGAGCAGCGTGATAGGCAGTGGCACACCCGTTAGACCACCATCAGCTATTGGTACTTCCAATAGTCGGGCCGGATCAAAACCAAGCTTTTTAGCGGCAGTGATATGAGCCCTTCCATCTGGAGAACTGAGTGCGACGTGGGCTATATCAATAGAGTTAAGCCGGGCGAGTTCCAGGATGTGTTTTCCAATAGTGACTGTATTCGCGATGTAACCACGCTCTAAGGTGTAACGCGACCCAAGAGAAGATACTGCGGAGTCTTTGTCTCGTCGCCACTCATCCAGAAAAGCATCGGAGCGCGATCCGTGAGCGATTAGTTCAGCAATTACTCCCTCTTTACCTATACACAAGGCAGCCGCGCCATCTCCGAATTGCTGTTCTTCCAACGATTCGGGTGCGCCGTCACGAACATCGGCCACGGCGACGATAACTTTCTGATTCGCACCGGCAACGACGGCATTCAATGCCGCTCGCAAGGCAGACATACCAGCGCGCAGGCTACCACCAAAATCGATCGCTTCAATTTCATCAGGTAGATCGCAAGCGGCAGCTATAAAGCTCGATGAAGCGCGCTGCCAATAAGGCGCAGTCGTCGAAGCAAAATAGAGGCCATCATGTGACAGGGTTGTGTCGTCTCGCTCAACCATATTCCAGGCGACTTCAAACGCCATGGTTAATGCGTCCTGGTCGTAGTTAGCGACGGCCTTGATACCGCCGAGGGATTTTGTACCCCACTGCTGCGCGATCATGTCGCGCGCTATGCGATAACTTGGAAGATACGTGCTGTAGTCGGTGATCCCAACCAATGCTCTACCCTTCTTAAGATGTGTTAGAAATTTCTTCGCTTAACCATGAGAACATGTTCGCCATCCTGAACCACTTGTTCATATTGGTTTAGAACAGTGATGGCCATGCGGATAATGCCGCGGTCATTCTTTGAAGTCTCCCGCTTCTCAGCCAAACGTTGATGCACAGTGATCGTGTCACCAAACCGTATCACACCCTTGAAATTCCAAGTCATTCCGAGAAATGCCATCACAGTCCCTTCACCTATTCCAAGTTGATTAATCAAGCCTGAGGCGATCGACAGTCCTAACAAACCATGCGCGATTCGAGTACCGAAAATCGATGCCTTCCCAAACTCTTCATCAACATGTAATGGATTGAAATCACCAGATAGACCAGCGAACGCAACTACATCAGCCTCGGTAATAGTGCGCGAGCGTGTGACGTACTCGCTGCCCAGTTCAAAATCTTCGAAATATAACGGCGTCATCTCTCGATCCCTTCCAACGCTAGACCGGTCTAAATTGCGGTAACGAAATCGACTCGTTAAGGTCTTCGAAAGCAACCTCGACAGGCATGCCTATCTCAACCGCATCTGGTTCGCACTCGATTACATTAGTCATCATCCGCACGCCCTCCTGTAGATCAATTAGCGCAAGCACGTACGGCACCTTGTCGCGAAAACTTGACGACGGCGACCTGTGAATGACGGTAAACGAGTAGACCGTGCCGCGACCTGATGCCGGCTGCCATTCAAATAATTCAGAAGAACAATAAGGACAGTGGGAACGAGGGTAGAAGCGAAACTTCCGGCAGGAGCTGCAGCGTTGTAACAATAACTGATGACGGTGAGCAGCTTGCCAGTAGACCTCGGAATCTCGATCTGGAATTGGAATTGGTCTTTGGTCGCTCATTTGAGTTTCTATACTCCCAGAATCAGGGTAGCGTGCGATGACAGCCAGCCTCCAATTCCATGAACTAAGGCAAGTTCTGCATCGGACACTTGTCTGTCTCCACACTCGCCTCGGAGTTGACGAACGGCTTCAATCACTAAGAAAATTCCGAATGCACCCGGATGAGTGTATGAAAGACCACCACCCGACGTGTTGGTGGGCAACTCTCCGCCTGGTCCAATTCGTCCGCCTTGAACAAACTGACCACCTTCACCTTTCTTACAGAAGCCTAAATCTTCAAGAGCCAGTATTACGGAGAATGTGAATGAATCGTATATCTGAACAACATCGATGTCGCTTCGAGTAACGCCTGCCTTTTCAAATGCTTGCCGGCTGGAGGCGACGGCGCCACTCACTGTGAGATCCTCCATCTGAGGTATGGTCATATGAGTAGCACTGAAACCCGAACCCAAAAGGTAAACCGGACGCTGGCGCAAATCTCGAGCACGTTCGGCGGAAGTGACAACCACAGCGCCGCCGCCATCCGTCATCAGACAACAGTCGAACTTATGGAAGGGACTGGCAATCATCGGCGATTCAATCACGTCGTTCACTGTGATCGGATGGCGTAGCAGTGCGTCTGGATTGCGGTTGGCCCATTGCCGCGATGACACTGTCACTTCGGCGAACTGCTCACTGGTAGTGCCGTACTGGTGCATGTGCCGCATTGCAGCGAGCGAGTAAGCAGAAATCGGCGAAAAATCGCCGTATGGAAACTCAAACTGAGCAGCGGGCATTCGCGGATCAACAGCAGCGTTGGAGAAACGATGCTGATCAGACCATAGGGAGCTGCCATAAGTAATAAGGACAACGTTACAGAGACCAGCAGCAATAGCCAGGGCAGCGCGTTCAACGAATACGACAAAAGCTGATCCTCCAGTAACTGTAGTATCTGTGAATCGCGGTTTGATGCCGAGATACTCGGCGACCATGAGACTTGGCAGCCCTATTACATCAGTGGTCATGAGCGCATCCACGTCTGACTTCTTAAGACCCGCGTCGTCCAATGCTTTTTTGGCTGCGAGCGCTTGGTGTTGAAGTGGCGAGAGCGACACGCCGCGGCCACACTCAGATTCGCTCACACCTACAATAGCTACGGACCTTCCAAATGGATCTCTAATGCGCTGACTCATGCAGTGGCTGGCAGATAGTTCTAATATTGACTACTATTGGACATCTAACCGGACAGTACTGATATTGACTAGCTTAGTTGGAAGAGTATCGTCGGCAATAAAAAGCTCGCGGTCTCTGTACTCGGACCACAGCTCACATATAAGAGCCTCCAGCAACGGTAAGGACAACGCCTGTAACGTAGTCGGAGAGCGGAGAAGCAAGAAATAACACTGGACCAGCCGCCTCGTCGGCCGTACCCGGCCTTCCCAGTGGGATCAGTTTCTTGAATTCTTCTCGAGCCATTTCAGGAACACCGATCCCAATCTCGTTACCCTGAATTTTCAGACGCACTCCTTTTTCTTTCGCGTCCGTTAACCGAGTCTCTATAAACCCAAAGGCAACTGCATTCACATTAATGTTGAATCTTCCCCACTCTCTTGCCAGCGCTTTCGTCATTCCAACCACACCCATCTTGGCGGCAGCGTAATTGACCTGGCCTGCATTCCCGGTGAGGCCCGAAACTGACGAAACGTTGATGATTTTTCTGTGAACACTTTGACCTTGGGCCATCTCCTGTTTCGCCGTTTCTCTGAAGTAAGAAGACGCTGCGCGAATTAGCCGAAACGGCGCCGTCAGGTGAATCGCAAGCATTGATTCCCATGCGCTGTCAGTCATGTTGTGAACAACCGCGTCCCAGGTATACCCGGCGTTGTTGACTATGACGTCAAGACGACCAAACTGTTCAAGCGCTGTGCCTATCAGCTGATCCGCAAACTCTTCGTCGGTGACACTACCATTACAAGCAACGGCCCGCCCCCCGCTTGAGTTGATCTCTTCCGCGACTTGCTTACCGACGTCATCATCCAAATCGTTGATGACCACACTGGCGCCATGTTGCACAAACAAGTGCGCCACACTCCGACCGATCCCCCGGCCTGAACCGGTGATGACTGCAACTTTGTTATCGAGAAGTTTCATAAGCTGTAACGGATCGCCGTTCTATAGTCCGATCAGTTGAGCAACACGAGCTCGGTGGTAAATCGCATCACCAAAGCTGATCTCGTCGGCCTTGGCACGCTTGAAGTAGAGATGAGCATCGTGTTCCCAGGTAAATCCCATACCACCATGAATCTGTATTGCTTCGCCGGCCACGAAGCGACAAGCATCGCTCGTGTAAGCCTTGGCCACTGAAGCCAGCAATGCAGTGTCCTTTGAATCCTGACTCGCAGCACACGCAGCTGCGTAGACAGCTGAGCGTGCACTCTCAATTAACAGAAGCATATCGGCACATTTATGCTGGATCGCTTGAAAGCTGCCTATTGGCCGGCCAAACTGAACACGTTGCTTGGCATACTCAACACACATGTCCAACATCTTCTGCGCACCACCAACCATCTCTGCACACCTGCCAATAGTCGCTTTGCACAAAACGTTCTCGATGGTGGACCAGGCGCTCGCCACAGCGCCAAGCACATGATCCTCAGGAACGTGAACCTGATTCAGCGTTACCTCGTAAAGTCGTCTGGTCTGATCCATTGTTCTTAGAGCAGTTGTGTTTAATCCTGTACTCCTTCGATCGACGGCAAACAATGAAATACCTTCCGTTGGATTTGACGACTCACTTGTCGGTGCAGCACAGATAATCAAATCCGCCGAGTGTGCGTCTGGCACAAATAACTTGGTGCCGCTAATAACGTAACCGTTGCCGGCCCCCTTAGCTGTGACGCGAGCGTCGCGATTTCCGTCTGGCTCAATATGCGCGAGCGTCGTTTTCAGGTTTCCTTCAGCGATCGCCTTCAACCAGCGCGACTTTTGCTCCGGGCTGCCACTCTCAAGGATCGCAACACCGCCAAGCAGGACAGTGGAAAAGAAAGCGCCAGGAACCAATACTCGGCCCATCTGTTCCAGCAACACGGTGAGTTCTACAAACGTAAGCCCAGCACCGCGATACTCCTCTGGAAAAACGAGGCTTAACCAGCCGAGACCGGACATCTTGTCCCATAGATCTTGATTAAAGCCGCGGTCGTCAGCCAGTGACTCTCTGACCAAGGCGATCGGGTACTCTTGCTTGAAGAATTCCGCAGCCTGGCTCCGGATCATTTCCTGCTCTTCAGTAAATCCAAAATTCATAGAATCGGCGGGGCCTTGTTGGTTATTAAGATGAAGACTATTCGCTAAGTACTTCTCGGTAGACCAAGAACACGTTCCGCGATTATGTTGCGTTGTATTTCAGAGCTTCCTGCATAGATGGTTCCTGCCCGCGACCATAAAAACGCCCTCGGCCACTGACCACCATCTATCGCCCATTTTGAATGTTGGACCAGTTGAGAATAGAGCCCCAGTAGCTCCATACCCGTCTCTTTTTGCCTCCGGTCCATCTCGCTCCAGAACAGTTTGATGATTGAACTCTCAGGACCAGGTTTCCCGTTTCGCATAATCTGCGACACTGCGCGATAGATGTTGTATTTCAGAACTTCAACTTCTATGAAACACTGCGCCAACTTCTGTTGCACGAGCGGATCCTTAGATAACACCTGTCCGCTTCGTGTCATTGATTTGGCAAGATTGATCAAGTTATCAAGTTCTGTTCGAAATCGAATTTGATACTTGATAGCGGAGGTTCCGCGCTCATGGGCCAGGATCGTCATTGCGACCTTCCAGCCCTCGTTGATCGGGCCCAACAGGCTTTCCCGGGGCAAACGAACCTCGTCGAAGAACACCTCACTGAACTCGGCTTCGCCGGTGATTTGAACTGTAGGTCTGATGGTAATTCCCGGGCTCTTCATGTCCACGAGAAAGCAGCTGATGCCCTTGTGCTTTGGAGCCTGCTGATCGGTACGAGCGAGCAAAATGCAGTAATCCGAATACTCGGCCCAACTGGTCCAGACCTTTTGGCCAGTGACAACGAAATGATCATCTTTTTCTACGGCAACTGTTCGTAACGAGGCGAGATCCGATCCCGCATCTGGTTCTGAAAAGCCCTGGCTCCAGATTTCTTCAGCACTCAAAATCTTTGGCAAGTACCGCATCTTCTGAGCTTCTGTGCCATGATGAATAATTGCAGGACCAACCAGCTCGATCCCAATGCTGATGTTCATGACATTCGGCGCTTTCGCACGGGCCATCTCTTCAGTAAAGATCAGTTCCTCAATGATTGACGCTCCACGGCCGCCGTAATCTTTGGGCCATGAGATACCCGACCAACCTGCCTCGTACAGCTTTCGTTGCCACCTCTTAAGGAACGACATCCAACCATCCATGTTCTCGACTTGATCATAGGATTGGCTTTCATCGAGGTCGGCCTGGTTGGCTGCTAACCAGGCTCGCACCTCCTCGCAAAAACTTTGCTCACCTGGCGTACGATTGAGATCCATACTTTTAGTTCACCGAAGTCTTAAACGAATGGTGTCGTCGTCACTCTGATATTTGCGCGATCTCTCTAGCGTAATCTTTGAACGCAGTTGCATTGTGTTCACGAAGAGTCGCCATCTTCTCAGCCTCGATCGAACCCTCTGCATGTACTGCTAAAACAGCCTGGTAACCACCAAAGTCTGTTGTAGTCAAATCCTTAACAAGATTTATCGCCTTCAACCGTTTTTCACCATCTACACCGGCGCGACCACCCAGATACTTGCGCACATACTCACCAACCTCTTCGCTCATCAGGTCTTCCTTTCCGGGTGCCGTAACTAAGAGACCGCCGGCAACGTCCTGTGCATAAGCCATTGCCTGATGATAGTTCTTGGCAAAGTGCCATTTGGCCATATTGACAGTCAGCGTATTGGGCACAGCGATTCCCAAGGGAAGCACCTTGCATTCGATTGCTGCCATTTTGACCAACGCCCGAAGCGTTTCAGCGTAACTGACGAGCCATGTAATTTTGTCGCGAATGTGCGCCGCACGCTCAGTTCCGTTGTACTCGGCAACCAGCTCGACTGACCCAAGCAATAGATCGACAAGCGGAAGTTTGTACGAAATCGCGGTGAAGCGATGGAACTCAACGAAGGTCTTGGCGAGTGGTCCAGCCATCTGCCACTCACCCTTCAAAAACACCCTCTCCCAGGGGATAAACACATCATCAAAAACCGTGAGGGTCTCAATCATCTTGTGCCTGGCACTGATGGGATAATCGAAGTCATTCCGATTAACTGCCTCAGCATAAGGGCTGGCGATTAGCTTTAAGCCTGGGGTATTTGGCGAAACGGCAAACGACAAGGCGTAGTCGCGATCCGGCTCAGTCAGATTTCTAGTCGGCAACACCAGGATCTCATTTGCGTTGATCGAGACCGAAGTATGGACCTTCGCTCCTCGAACCACGATTCCGTCCTTTGTCTCATCGACGATGTGAACGTAATAGTCTGGATGGCTCTGCTCGCTTGGACCACGGCTGCGATCACCTTTTACATCTGTCTGGGCAACGGCGACCGCCAGATCGTTGGCGCGACAGTGCTCGAAGAATTTCTTAACTCGCGGGAAATACTCGGTGCCAAAGTGTCCGTCAGTATGTTTCGCTATCAAGTGAAGGGCAAATAAGGCGTCAGTGCCAATCTCTTTGATCAAGATGACTAGAGTATGGCCCAGTCGAGTAGTCGTTTCGATCAACTTGCTCCGCTTAAGGAGGTCGTCTGCGTTTTCCGGGATGTGATAGTAGCGGCTGATTACACCGTCACTGGTTGAAACCGTGGCAAGGTCGCGGTACTTCGGATCTTCTACTACCTCGTAGTCGATTGCGGCGTGGTCCACCGCAATGCCTAACTCAGGATGAGCAACCACGTCATTGACCCGCTGCCCGCGATAGTAAACGGCCCTGCCGTCACGCAGACTCTCCTTATATTCAGCTGGCGATCTTAAGCCCATAAGCGCTCTATCTATGTTCCACCAACTATTTGTTCAGCGATCGATTCCGCCGCGCTGGTCAACAACCGTTGGCCCATCTTCCCAATCCTGGATGATCTCGACCTCGTTGGGTTCAAAGAGGAGGCGAAGGGCCAACTTTTTCTTGACTTCTTCCGGACTGACTACGTTCGGATCTCCCTGGGCCTGGATCTTCACGTGATCAGTCGTACCCGCCGGCCTCGAAATGTGAACACGATACTTGAGCGGATGAACCCCACTAATCCCAGCTAAACCCAGGACAATGACCGAAGGATAGAACTTAAGACCCTTCACGCGGTACATCTCGCCGGTTCGACCGAAGACTCCTTTCGGCAGAGACAACTCCAAGCCGCACTTGCAAGGCACGCGATCCAGCACCGTCAAATCTCCGGTTCTGAAGCGCATGAAGGGCATGGCCCGTCGATTGACGTGCGTTAGAACTAACTCGCCCCGTTCGCCATTTGGCAACAATTCACCGCTTTCGGGATCTATTACTTCGGCGTATACCTCATCTTCAAGAATGTGCATACCATTCTCGTAACGACACTCCATGGCGACCACGTTGAAGCCGCTTAACCCGTACAGATCAGTTGCGGTGATATCGCCACCAAACGCATTTTTTACCTGCTCTCGCCGGCCATCAATTGAACTAAATGGTTCACCACCTGCAATCATGATGCGAATTCGCCCCTTGGCACCGGCCTCAGCCAACTTCAAACAGTAGCTGGGAAAACCGAAGAGCACGGTCGCACCAAATCTGTTGATGATCTCCACCTGGCGCTCAGTCTCGCCTGGTCCAAGCGGAAGCACCTTAGCGCCCAGCTCGACGAATGCACTCTGGCCTGTGTGCCCGGAGATAACCAGGTGATAACTTGAGTTGATGACAACGACGTCGTCCTTGGTTACCCCGGCTTCGGCTAACCGATTTGCAACTGCTTTGGCGCACGCATCTATGTCATCACGGGTGTGATACTCCGGGACCAAACCGATCCCCGGGGCGGGCGTGTGAGTCATAAGCACGGTATCGGGATCCCAGAGGCTACCGAACGGAGGATCGTCCTCGAAACTTGCTACCTGATCCTCACGCTTCATGAAAGGGATCTTCTGAAAGTCGCCGAAACTGCGAATTGAGTCCGGAGTAATTCCCCACTGTTCCATCCTCTTCCGATAGAACGGAATGGTGTAGTTGTGGGCAATCTGGCTCTTTAACTTTTGGAAGACTGCCTGGCTTTCGTGTTCTGATCTACTTTGTGCCATCTGCTACTCCTTTGCAGTTAATCCTTCGCGACGTCAATAACCCGCATCGGCTTATAGGTGGAGCGATAGACCGCGGTGTCCACCAGCTCCGGCTCAACGGGAATACCAAGCTTCGCGCGGAAGTGGTCTTTGATCTTTTCGATAAACGCAGGGGTGTCGCCGACACGTGACGGGTCGTACTCCAGATTAACCTTCAAACGATCTTGAGTTTTCCCCCAACGTTCCATCTGGAATTCCACCGGACGATCTCCGAGTTCTGAGATCTCGTTTAAGGCGACCATCACGTCAACCGGCAAAACATCTTTACCTCCGACGTTGACGATCTCTTGTCTACGGCCTTGCCAGAAAAATCGAATATGTGTTTCCCCACACGGACAAGGGTCAGGGTTAACACGCACCAAATCCTCGAGGTTGTACCGAACTACGATGTTGTCTCGATCGAATGTGGTTAAGGTTAGATATCCGACCTCACCTGGCGGCGTTGGTTCATTAGTCTCAGGATCGATCACTTCGAGAATCACGTAGTCTTCCGGCGCGTGCATCCCATTATGGACCTTGCAGTCGGACGCCATGATGACGCCGATTTCCAACGAACCGTTCAGGTTGTGTACTTCGGAGTTAAAAAACTTCTCATACTTCACGCGAGTTGATTCGTACTGACAGGCAGCTTCACCGATCAGCAGAATCTTCATGCCGAAGTCGCTATGAGGGTCATATCCCAGCTTGAGAGCTGATTCGTGATATCGCAGCATCACTGGACCAAACAATACAAACGATTCGGGCCGAATCTTTTTCCACAGCTGCAGATGGTCCCTAATTACGTCGTCGCTGAGCGGTGGTCCCATGGGTACATTCATCACACCAGCTGCCTCAGTAACTGAGCCCAATCGATCAGCACCTGCGTACAGGCCACCCGGATGCGTATGGGTCAGTTTCATGCCGGGAAGAATTCCGCACCGCCTCATGGAACGAGTCGAAATTTCAGCATCGATTTCGTAATCCTTTTTAGTCCACAACAAAGTCGATGGTTTTCCGGTAGTGCCAGTCGTTCGACCCAGCCTGATGCAGCTCGTAACTGGAGCCCCGCGGTAATCTCCGTAGGGCGGGTACTCTTCTTCGTTAACGCGAAGTTCATCTTTAACGGTCGGCGGCAAATTCTTAAGGTCATCAACTGTTCGAATATGTTCAGGACGCAGACCAACTGATTCCATCTTTCGTTTAAAAAATGGAATGGGCTCATCCCAAACTCGGGATATCAGCTGTCTTAATTTTGCGTTCTGCAGCTCACGTAGCTCTGAACGCGGCATCGCTTGCGCTTCAGGTCGATAGAAGTGTTCGGAGTACCGTCTTTCAGGACTTGCCATTTGAATCTCCTTTAATGAAATCTCAACGACTTCCGTGGTGAGTCAGACTAGCTCTCGACAAACGAGTCCATGCCAGTCCAAAAATTCTCAAATACTAGGGCTGAGTTAATAAACGCCGTCCTAATTCGTTCTTGCTGTTCTTTTGTTGCTGCAAAGCGTCGCATCAGACGATTTGCGTTCTCAGCATGTTGCTCCTCGAGTCCTGCCCCTTCCTCATCTTCCTCCAGATGGACAGACCAGAACTCCATCGCATCGTCGTCATAGTCATAATTGGCACGTAGACCATCGTGAATCATTCGCCCCCATTCGGCAGCTGGACCTTCGATCGCAAAACCAAATCCGGCAATTGCTTCATCGAACGGTCCTCGCAGGAAGTGACTTAGCGCATACATGGCACCAAGAGTTGATGGCTTGGGGACCGACCGTTCTAGTTCTTCGCCACTTATTCCAGTTGCCAGGGCCCATTTTTTAAACAGGACCGGGTGAGCGGGTGTACTAAGTAACCCGGCCTCGCCGGCAAAGTTTTGCAGCATCAAGCGAAATGAGGTCTCATCGGGCGCGTTCGCAACTAAGGCGGCAAAAGGACGCACTGAGAATGCTGAATAGGCGTAAAACTCTTTAGCAAACTTCTGAAGAGCGCTTTTACTGGCCGTACCTTTTACGATCGATTGAATCATCTTGCTGCTCTTGGGATGATGCTCTTGAAGGAAGCCTTTAAGCTCCGCAATGAACTGATCGACAGGTTCAACTTTTTCAATTTCTTTACTTTTGGTTGCCATACAAGTTCTCCAGTTCTTAAATGACCTATTTACAGTGTCGCTAACGAAGTCGAAGCTCAGGTGCGGCTGGTTAACCCTGCAGAACGCTTACCGCACAATTCCCTAACGCACCATAAACATGCGTCAGTCCTGTTCGCGGATTGTTTACTTGTCGTGGTCCAGCTTCGCCCCTCAATTGCCACACAACTTCAACGACCTGGGCCAGAGCCGAGGCTCCCAACGGCTCGCCTTTTGATAGGAGTCCACCGCTTACATTTACCGGGATTCGACCATTAATCTCAGTGGCGCCATCGTCAACAAGCTTTCCTCCTTCGCCGCGTTGGCATAGACCCAGTTCTTCGGTGTAAATGATTTCCGACGCGGAGTCTGTGTCCTGAAGCTCAACGAGATCTAAATCTGTTGGCCCAATACCGGCTGTCTCGTACGCCTCCTGTGCGGCGGTCATCGTTACGGTCGGCGCTTCGACGCGAGCGCTAACGGAAATGTGTGGAACTTCGGCTGTTCCATAAACGGGGGAGTCAAGAACAATTGCCGCGAGCTTAATAAGCTTGGTCGTATATTCCTTAGCTATGTCCTTTGAACAGAGCACCACTGCCGCAGCTCCCTCGTTTGGCGCGCAGAGCATCAATAATCGAAGAGGGTCGTTAACCATTTGAGACTGAGCAATTTCGTCGAAACTCATTGCCTTTCGGTACATGGCGAACGGATTTAACACGCCGTTACGATGGTTCTTTACAGAGACTTGAACGAGCTGTTCTTCAGTCGTACCAAAACTCGCCATATGCCACCGCGCTTTGAGAGCGAAGTATTGCGGGTTGACGGCCAATCCCATCACGGCAAACCAATCATTTGGATTTCCCGCTATGAAACCCTTGGGCATCTTTTCCATCCCGAAGGCGAGAGCGACGTCGCTAAAGCCTCCGGCAACAGATTGATATGCTTCTCTAAGAGCTGATCCTCCACTCGCGCAGGCGTTCTCTACGTTCACAATTGGAAGTCCTGTCAGGCCCACGCGAGCCAGAACTTTATTGCCCGCCATTGGACCAGCAAATACGGTCCCGCAGTACGCTGCCCCAACTTTCTGCCAGGGCAATCCGGCATCATCAATCGCTCTTAGAACAGCTTCGCGGCCGATTTCTATAACGTCCTTATCTGCGAAGCGCCCAAAAGGATGAAGACCAACACCAAGAACGTAAACCTCTCTAATCGCTCCCTCACTATCGTCTAAGTCTTGCGTTACCGATTTCAGTTGCCTACGGGCCTGAACTTATAGCCGAGCACATCGCGTCCCATCTCATCTTTGAATAACTTTGTGACGATCAGTTCCATCTCCATTCCTACTCTCAAACCGTCAAGATCGTGGCCAGCAAGCACTGCAGTGACCCGTAAGCCTTCAGGAAGTTCGATCATCCCGACTCCGTATGGTTCAAACTCCTGAGGACCCCGATACGGTGGCGGTGGTCTAAAGCGCTGCACCGTGAAGCTGTATAAGGTCCCCCGTCGACTTAGACCAACGGTTTCTGTTGTTTCGGCACAGCACTGAGGGCAGAAGGCACTAACGGGAAATCTCACCTCGCCGCATTTAACACAACGACTACCTACTAAGTGCGCTCCCTCAGCTGAGAATTCAAAGAGATTTGGCGCGATCGGAACTCCGTAGGCTGAGTCTGTTTCATTACTGCTAAGCATGTATCAACAATTGTCCGTTACTCGCGCCACCTGGGCTTTCTTTTTTCTGAAAATGCCGCCATTCCTTCGCGTGCCTCTTCTGAACTAAGCGCATCAACGACGCCGGCGGAATCGAATTGACGGATATGTTCATTGATTAACCGCTTGAACTTGCGACGGGTCTGCGGACCCCCAGAAAGGATATGCCCAATCAATTCCGCGGTGGCGTTGTCGAGCTCTTGGTGAAGAACGACACGGTTGATTAGACCAATACGTTCAGCTTCGACTGCATCAATCGACTCGGAAGCAAGCAACAGGTACTTAGCTCGTTTAATGCCAATTTGCGGCGTCAGCAGGGCTGGCGTGTATGGCTCCCAGATACCAACGAGCGCCTCCGGACATTTGAAAGAAGCCTGATCCGAAGCGATCGCTAAATCACATGCCGCTACGATGGCTAGTCCGCCTGCCTGGGTAATGCCATTGATCTTGGCAACAACCGTCTTGTCACTGTTTAGTATTTGCGTAAATACTCGATGCGAAGCATCGGCAAACAGTTGCGGGTCCTTCCGGTTGAGACGATCTCCTTGTTTAAGATCACCTCCGGTTGAGAATGCTCCGCCGGCACCCGTGATGACGATAACCTGCACCTCTTCATCAGCACTCGCTCCAATCAGCGCTTCTCCCAACTCGGCATACAGCTCAACACTTAAGGCATTCAGTACGTCAGGCCTATTGAGAGTAATCTCAACCACCTCTTGCCTCTTCGTGTAGATCAATTGTCTGAATTCGGTGTTGGCCATCAAAGGCGATCGATCGGCGATTTAATTTGTGATTAAAGCGTCTTCCAGATCAGTTTCAGCACGATCAACAACCGGAACCGTATGGGCGATGCGCAAATTTAGAAAGCTGCTGGATGATGTCCGACTGATTGGTCAGTCAGAATTATAGAGAGCTAATGATTGGCTTGTCAAGAAAATCACTCTGCCGATCGGAATAGATACGGCGAGTCGCTTCGACTTACCACTCAACTACCAAAAGCCTGACGAAATCAAGAACGCCTTTTCCAGCTTCGGAATTGAGTTCGAGGGGAAATCGACGAAGCAATGATTCGCACCCGTCAGAAGTTGCTTGAAAACTTCGATTATGAGGCGCCAGAAAAATTGAGAATGAAGGATTCGGACTCAAAAGCATACGGCAATCGCTTTTAGGAGCCCCTATGGAATTACAAAATATGAATTACGGGATACTGCCCAATTTCTCGACGATTCGTCATTCGTAAACGGAACGCAAGTCCTTTTGGGTAGAGGACATATAATGCGAGAATTAACAGAAGCACACCGACTGTCGAGCAACAAGCTCAGCCGTCTCGCCATTTCTCCCGCCAGTACCCTTAGTTATCAAACCGATCCGGCGGTGCAGTCTAGGATCGTCAATTGGCTTGGTGAAATACTCAGACGGCCTTAAAGCGCTAGCGAAAGTGGCAAAAGCGAACTATTTTGGCGGGACAAAATCAACCGATAAAAGAAGAAAACGCGGGTTTTTTATTTTGAATAGTGACTCCATACAGGACGAGGATCTTCGAATCTGAGGGCCAATGTGAACTCTTCAAAGATTGTCGCCGGGCCTAAGGCGGCGCTATCTTTAGGAGAGCTTCTCGGGAGAGCATAAGAGAAATAGAGAGCTGGTCAATAGATAATGAAGCCCAGAGTTAACCCGAAAGGTTGATGGAGACTGATTTAACTACGGCGGTTCCGAACATGGCGCTGAGGGGCATTGACCGTGCGATTCAAGCGCATGGTGCAGCTGGTATCAGCGAGGATGTTGGCTTAGCAGCGGCGTGGGCCATGGCCCGCGCATTCGCTTCACCGACCGGCCAGGTGAGGTACATCGAGAGACTGTTGCCAAGTTTGAATTGAGACGATACGAGTAGTATCCCACCTTCTCAACGGAGAATGAGACAGTGACTGCAGCGATCGATTTAACAGGTAAAGTGGCAATTGTAACTGGTGGCGGGCGCGGCATCGGAAAGGCAATCGCTCGGAGACTTGCTGAGGCTGGGGCCAATGTAGTAATTGCCAGTCGAAAGACGAGTAACCTTGAGGCTACTGCTAACGACCTTGCATCGCTGCCGGGCAAAGTCTTGCCAATTACTTGTCATATTGGGCGCTTGAACGAGCTAGAAAATCTAGTTCGTATTGCAGAGCAGGAAATGGGCCAGATAAATATTCTGGTAAATAACAGCGCGACGAACATTGCCCAGGGGCCCGCTTTGAACGCCACTGATGAGATGCTTGACAAGATGATCGAGATAAACGTCAAGTCGGCTTTAAGACTCATCCGCCTGATTGTCCCGAAAATGATCGAGCGTAAGAGCAGGGGCTCAATCATAAACATCGCGTCAATCGCCGGACTCCGACCTCAACCTGGTGGGCTTTTGTATAGTCTCACGAAGGCCGGTCTCATTATGATGACGCGCGCATGGGCTCAGGAGTTCAGCCAGTATGGAGTCCGTGTCAACGCCATCGCGCCGGGGCTAATTCAGACTGACTTCAGTGAATACTACTGGAAGAACAAGACACTTCGGCAACGTATCGAAGCAACTCAACCGATTCGCCGCATCGGCCAAACCGATGACATTGGCTATGCTGCAACTTATCTGGCGTCGGAGGAATCCTCATTTATGACTGGACAAGTAATGGTCATCGACGGAGGCGAGACGCTGGGCTGGTATGAATAGTTCCTTTGGTATTGTCAGGTTGAACGCCAAAGAGGGGGTCGAAGGTTTTCGCGGCATCCTTCGCTGAGCGCACCTCCAAATCTCCGTACTGTCGTCATCCCTTGCCTGTTGATATCATCAGTCATTCCATGAGGGTTTTACTACGGCTTCGCCCAGCTTTAGTGATATCCAACAGATGCTTCTGATGCGCGGTGTCGACCTTCTTTGAGACGATCCGACAACAGTGTCGCAAGTTCGATCAGACTTACGCCAAGCCCTTGCGCCGGAACTCCCTCAATCTTCCCGAGATGCGACCAATAGCGGCCGTTTCTGTTCTGGCTGCGTAGCATTGTCGCCAATCATTTCAAGAGGTAGATGAGAGGAAGTAAAAAGAGAAAGAACGTGATCTTTCACGTTAAGACCTTCTAGACTGTCCTTGAAATGATAGTGTCCGAGCAACGCCAAACAGCCTTCAAGATGGCCCCCGTTATTCTGCCTCAGGTTAAAGCATCGTCGGTAGAGAATTGGACTGCGTTACCGTACCACAAGTTGTTGGAACTTACGCGGAGGCTCAAAATGTACCGATCGATAGTAGGGACGTTTGGGCACGCGTGGGTGCCCGAACGGGCGGAACGGCGTGGAGCACTCGGAGGATTTGCGGAGAGTTGTGCCGGGTCTCGTGGCACACGGCCAGCAGAGGGAAGACTACACGAAATGTCTCGACTGGAGTGCAGCGAAGCGTAATGAGGCAGGGGCCTTATTGACCGCGCGGGAGACTGAAGAGCGGACCGTTCGACTAGACATCGAAGCCGCAGAATAATTCGAACAACAATCGGCGATTTGTCCAGAGCGAACCCATTGAGAATTGATAAATAGCAAGGTTTTCTGCTCAAGCGCCTCACCAAGCGACTAATTCCAATTACAGATTCAGACTCTCCTACCCAGTAAAGTTCCTCAGCGGTTGCGCAAAAGCACGTGGTTTAAATTCCCTTAGCGGTTGGAACATCTCGGAAATTTCCACTTTTTCCTCTGCTCCTGCTCGGAACGTATGTTGCAGGTGCAACCTTTGTAAGGCGCATGGGTTAGCCGGCCTTATAAATTGGCATGAGAGTAGAAGGAGAGAACATGAAGAATCTTATTTTCTTTTTGCTAGTAATGAGTGCTTTAGTGATCGGAAGTGCTTCCTGGGGAGCCAAAGCAGCCAGCGGAAAAGACAAAGCGACCTTTGTGTTCACCGAACCGGTGATATTACAGGGTATCGTTCTGGAAGGTGAATATCTGTTCGTGCACAACGACGAAGCGATGAAGCGTGGTGAAGCCTGCACCTTCGTTTACAAGGGCAATGCCGAGGTGGTGTCGAGACTTGTTGTTTCGTTCCACTGTATTCCTAGGCAGCGCGAAAAGACATCTCATTTCCTAGTAAGAACTATAAAGACCGCTCCAGGCACGTTCGAGTTTCGAGAGTTTCAATTTAGAGGTGATACCGAATCGCACGTTGTACCGGCTAAGTAAACGATAATCATCAATCAAAGGCACGCAGTTGTCCTAAGGGATCGTTGGTCGGTATTCGCTGTATTCATAATAGCACGGCGGTATGCCAGTAATCTGTGAGAAGAAGCGGTGTCTTTACAGAAACTCGATTCGGGCAGCAAGAGTGTGAACTTCAGCAGTTCACCTCGGTATGGCTGGTGTCGTTTGCAAAATTCAATTCTAGGTGGACTGTGAACGCCAAGGGTTCCCATCAGTTGGGTCTTCTTCATTGTCACCACAAACCTTCCGTAGGCTGAAACAAAACCGCTTTCAAGCAGCTTCCGCAAACTGCTGGCTCGTCCGTTCAGGCTTGATGCCCGTATAAGATCCTTTGGTGGTTATCTATCAAGAAATCACTTAAACCGACGACGCAGCGAAGAGTAGGTCCCAATAATTGAGAACTCCAAGTCTACAGACTATAGGACGACTGACAGGATTGGTAACGATAGACGGAACCTCAGCAGAACTTTGCGATCTTTGATTGAACAACCAAAGCGAAAAGGCGCGACGGTTTTGGACTGTGCGCCTAATCTAATGTGGTCAACGTCCTCACCCCGCCAACCACTGTGATGGGAGGATTCACCAACCATCTAGTAGATCGGGCTATATACAAGTCATTCGGCCCAAGCAACCAACGTATCTTTAATCGCGTTCCTGGTTTACGTCGGGAAGAGGCTTGTTGCAGTAATAAATTTATGTCAGAGTCTTATCGAAAAGACTTGAGACGTCGGATAGTTGGATGGCACCAAAATGAATCGAAACTCGCTAAGAACTTTCTTCGCTCGAGGCATTACGTTACGACAAAATGAATATAGTGAATTGTCATGGATGTAGCTTGCTGTCAGTTGGAAACAACATGATAGTATGAGCGCGCGCAATCCAACCGACCTGTGGGTAAGCAACAGAAGGGTGGCAAAATATTTGCTTTCCCAAGGATGCGTCATGTTTAAAAATCGTATTCTGTGCACAGAGGATGACCGCGACGCGTTCGCGGCGGCACGCAAGGAAGCGGGCCTTGAAGACTTAACCTTTCATGATTTGCGCCACACGTTTGCTTCGAGGCTTAGAGAAGCGCGTGGATGCAATCACGAGACGGGATCTTTTGGGACACAGCAAGGTGGCAATGAGCGACGACTACACACACTCATCCGCGGAATCCAGACTGCGTGCAGTGGAGTCGATTGCTGATTACCGCAAGCAGGATTACAGCAACTTTACAACAAATGGCGCTTCGGATAGTTCCATCAGAATGGCGAGTTAGTTGTAAGTTATTGAAATAAAATGGAAGAATTGGTAGCGGGGCGCGATCGAACCGCCGACCTTGAGGATTTGAAGCCCAGACCCGACGGTGTCAAGTACCCACCAGCGCCGCGGATAGACCGTAATCGTTCTTAAGGCAATAGATTGAACCGCGGAGACCCTGAGTGGCACTAGAGACGGGTAGAATAGCAAACTCTCCCGTTGACAGTTGGTTTGACCGTCTTGTCATTCCTGCTTGGTCCATTGCTCCAGGAGATTGCGGATTATTCGGCCAACGAAAGAGCCACGCGAAATCCTATACAATCGAAGCGACCATCTGTGGGATCTTCGTGCCTGTGAGCACAGAAGAGCGCCGCCGCGTCCGTTGTCTTGTAAGAACCACCGCGACAGATCGGATTTAGTCTCACATCTCTGATTTGGGTGTCGTCATAACGCATCCGAGCCCTGTCTTCCGCGACCACCTGGTCAAAACACTCCTCGCACCAACTCCACATTGATCCAACCATGTCGTGGAGGCCATATCCATTTGGCGGAAAGGATCCTACCGGCTGCGGTCTGTCATTTGGTTTTCCGAAGTCCGCTCGCCCCGTAGGATGCTCGTCGCCCCAGGGATAACGCTTACCCACAAGTCCTCCGCGCGCCGCCTTTTCGTACTCGGCGTCGCGGGGCAAGCGATAGTGCTTGCCGGTCTCTCGCGATAACCACTGGGTGAAGTGCGTCGCATCGATCCAACTGGTAAACGCAGCGGGTGCACGAGGATTCTGGAATCTGGGATCCCTTCGTAACTCTTCACTCACCGCGTATCCTGTTTGATTGGCGAATGCCAAATACTCTTCCACGGTCACGGCATACCTTGCGATACCAAACGCAGGCACATTCACTTCGCGGGGAGTCCAGACGTGCGGAAGTTTGGATTCAGCTGGAAACTCAGGCACTCCCTGCAGAACTGGTCCAGCCATGATAACAACTATTTCAGGCTCCTTTAGCAAGGCTTTCCTCCACCGAGAGTTCCCTTTTCATTTCACTGCTTGCCACAATTGCGTGAAAGGTCCTAACGGTCTGCAACTCTTCTTTGATATTAGTCATTGTGTATGGGTGCTTACCCTTGGCCGCTTCTAAGAAGTGCCGCATCTCCCGAAGGTAGCAGGACTCGTATGTAAAGCTGGGCGCTTCGGCGGAAGGCGGTTGCCCGGACTCTGAACGCTGCCGTGACAGGATGCCGCTCATTTCTCGACTAGCCTCCAGAGCGGTGTGCCAATCGCGAGCCTTATCAAAGGGGTACTCTCGATTTTGTTTGCCGTCATAGACACGTATGGTCGGAAGGTTTTGATGCCACTCAAGCGTTCCATCTTCACCGGCGATGCGGATGTGTCGCCCTATGGTGCCTCGTTCAATGACGTCGTGATGGAAGAACCCGCGAGCGCCACTAGCAAAAAACAGCAAGACATCATGATTGTCCGGCCCGGTGATCTCGAGCGAACTGACTTTGCTCAGGCGCGCGTAAACTGATTCGATATCTCCCATCCACCACTGAATGGGACTGAGTTCGTGCAAGATCATATCCATCCCAGCGCCGCCAAGACGAACATCGCTAGCGTAATAGTTTCGATAATTCTCATACGAGTGCCAATCAGCTAAGTGATTGCCAAGGCTATACTCCAAATAGAGAGGCTTGCCGATGACACCATCCTTCAAGGCGTCGTGAATTATGCGGTAAGGCGGGTAATAGCGGATTGTATGGCTAACACCTAAGACAGCATCGTACGAGCGCGCCTTGTCTGCGATTTCGGTAAGCGCTTCGACAGTGAACACAAAGGGGACTTCAGCAAAGACATGCAGGCCCAACTCCATTGCCTTGCGCACGTAGCCTTCGTGCAAGGCAGGTGGAGTGGAGATTGTGATTGCGCCTGGGTTCTGCGCAAGTGCCTCATCGAAGTTTGTGAAACCACGCACGCCAAAAAAGGCTGCGGTCTCGGCACACCGTTCTGGGACCGGTTCAAAAAGAATCACTTCTCCAACATTGAGATAGATTAGATCGCGCAGGCGTCGTCGCCCCATCGAACCCCCACCAATAGCGAGTATTTTCATAGAAATTCCTATAGGCCCAACTCAGGAACCTGTCAAAGCCACCTCGACTCTCAGTTTTAGTGACTGAAATATAGTTTCGCCTGGAAAACCGCTGGCCGGCAAACTAGCAAGACCTGAAGATCATGTCAATAAGTTTGTTTGCTTGATACGAGACGCAGAACAAAGTGCAAAAGGATTAGCCGTACTCATTCGCACTTGTTCTGCTCTGAGGAGAAGAAACACCGAATTAACTAGTGGAGGATCGAGAAGAAGAGCAATTAGACATTTAGTCTCCTTACGCAGATGCCTGTCAAACTAACGACGGATGCCGCAACTTCCGCGCCGATTGCTACCTGCTTTCAACGGATGTGATCCGTCCGACTGCATACCCATGCTTTACGTACGAGGCGTCGAGCCAGCAAAACCAGGGATACGCTCCAATGACTAGATAATCCTGATCGCCGTCACCATTCCAATCGGCGATTACCATCCTTGGACCATAGGGCACTGTCGCTGGTAACTTGATTGGCTCTCCCTTGCCGAACTTAATCCGATCCCCCGAAGCCAGGTTGGGGTACCACTCGAGTTGACTACTCCACGCGGTGCCTACGACATCGGTGCGGCCATCTCCGTTCCAATCATATGCCAACGGAATCGCACGGCTGCTTAGATTCCCCAGCTTTACGCCCTGGGCAAATCTGGGCGTCTGGTTCGTGCTCACGTTCTCAAAGTAGTAGACGTCACCGTACGTATCGCCGACGGCTAGATCAGTTTTTCCATCACGGTTGAAGTCAGTCGCCGCGAGACCGGCGCGCGAGCCTTGCAGAACCACAAAGTCAGGTATCTTGTCGCTTGCGACAACCGGCGGACCTACTTTGATAGGCTCCCCATCGATGCCAAGGAGTTTTTCGCCCTGAATATCGAAGTCGGGTTTTTGATTGGTTCCCCGGTTTCGATGTAAATAGACGTACCCTGGACCATCAGCCCACAGAATGTCCCAGACACCGTCCTGGTCAAAATCATAGATGTAGACAAAGTTCCACTGGTCTCCATAAGGCGCGCGATGAATAATCTTCTGCCCAGGCGGCAGCAATGGCCTTGGAGGACCGAATACACCGTGGCTTCCCTGCCCCTTGTTCATTCGAATTACGGCCTCGTCGTCACTGTCCAAAGGCGCCTGGACGATGTCGAGATATCCATCTGCATTCAAGTCGATAAGCTGCGTGGGTGCGAGAGGCGCTACCCCCCAAGGTGCTTGCAGGACTTCAACCTTCCATTTAGGGGACTTCTTCATGCCTACGTGACGGGCCAAGTAAACGTGTTCATACGTACCAACAACAAAATCGACAAGGCCATCAGTGTTGAAATCAAGAGGTCGCGGCTGGCCGATTATGTCGCGCGGCTCCTCGCCTTCATACTGAACCCTTCTTTCAGTTAATTTTGGACTGCGGCGAGTACCAATGTTTTCGTACAGTATTAGGAAGTGATTGAAGGCATTACCACCGGCCGGGTCTTGACCGAAGGATCCGCTCATAAGATCCAGATCCCCATCTCCGTCTATATCGACTACGCTCGGATGCGCTCCCCAAATCGTGTCGATAATTTTGCCATCAGCCTCGATGGGCCCGCGGAATTCCAGAGTGGGTGTGCCGGCAGATGAGGTGCCAACGTTCTCGTAGTACCAAATATAACCGGTGACGTAGCCGCCCAGAATCAGATCCGGATCACCATCACCATCCCAGTCGATGACCTCTACGGCCGGTGTATAGTCCTTGGTATAGAATGGAGACTCTGGACAAGGCTTAGCGGGAACCACCAGCATTTTCCCATCAGAGTTGATATGTCCTCGGTAGACAAACTTTCGCTGGCTATTGGTACCGGTGTTTTGGTACCACACTACTGAAGCGTCCTGCTCCTCCCCCACTACCAGATCCTTTATGCCATCACCATTCCAATCCACAACTACAGGTGAGACCATCGACCCGGCGTCTAAAATACGTCCGTCAGCATCCACCAGGTATTCGCCCACATTAAATTTGGGCCTGCTCTTATCTCCTTCGTTGTGAAAAAGCAGAATATTGCCAGAGCCTACACCAACAAGGAGATCGTTAAGCCCATCGCCGTCCCAATCATCAACCGCAGGGCTATTGTATAGAGTGCCGGTTAGTGTAGGAGCGGCGCCTCGCTGGTTGCTGTAGGCGATGGTCGGCAGCGGCCGCTCGTATTGCGAATCACCGGTTGCCGCTGGGCCGATGTCCCTCCGGGGAGAACCGTCACCAACGAATCCCTGACGTGGCACAGTTTGACGCTCACCCTTTTTCAAGGTGCGGAAATAGATGGCGTAGTGAGACGCTGCATTTCCATCCTGAGTGTGATCCCAAACTAATATTCCAGGATTGCCGCTCCCTTTTGCGTTCATCAGGTAAGCGCCTCGCGGAAAAGTCTCAACCTTTGATTCCACCGTCACGGGTTGATCTGAGAGCGGAAAATCCCACGGCAGTGACTTGTCGATAAACCTTGATGCGACTTCGCCTTGAGTTCGAGCAAATGGCCAAACCGGAGCGGGTAAACTCTTACCAGTGGAAGGGTCGTAACGAATCACTTGAATGCTGTCGAGATCAACAGGTCCGGACAGCTTCAGAGACGAAAATGCGGGTGACGAAAAATCCAATTCTACTGAAGCAGGCAGGTTGTCAGCTTTGCGACTCCCTATGTCAAATGCAGGCACCTCTACAAGAACCCGGTACGGCAGCGAGGTCACGGTCCATTGAGGAAGGACCCGGTCGCCATGGGCCATCAGGCTGAACAGAAACAAGAGTGCAATCGTGATGCTACGATTCATCAAACCCTACCATCAATCTAGCGCTCTCTAAAATTCGTGTTGTCAGGGGTCTTGACGCACACAGGATTAGCCATCAGCATTCAATGTGGGATGGAAAACGATTGACAGAGTATATTTTGTTTGATATTTCTGCGCCACTGTCTTTCTATACGAAATTTTATTTCATTGAGTAAAACAAGAGCCGCAGAGACATCTTCGGCATAGTGTGATGGCAGTCGCAGCACCAACCAAGATTACTCAGTGATGTGCGAACTCTTGATGGCAGAACAATCTGCCTTCCTGATGGTCCGTTCTCAAGAATCGGAGCTCAAATAAAATGCGGCACATCTCGTCAGACCGTATAGCGATGTCGGGAGGTGTAGTGCTAATTTTTAACACTCTGGCTGGCGCAGGGTTCCTGATCGCGTTGACACTTACCTCAAGTGGTTACACAGACATTCTCGATAGTCACAGTTCGATCTTAAAAGTCGATCCAACGGCAGCCAACTCTCAATTACTTGATCAACATTTGATGGAGCCGATGCTCATCGTTGCCTTCGGCGACTCGACTACCGCACCGAGAGGATCGTTAAACATATTTGCAAAGCAACTCGAAGAAAGGTTCGGAAGTAAGAATTCTCCGGTGCTTGTGATTAATGCAGGTATTCCAAGCAACAACTCACGGGATGCACTTCAGCGGCTTGATCACGACGTGATTTCCCGACACCCAAGAATCGTGACAATCTTCTTTGGAATAAACGATTCGGCAGTGGAGGTCTTTAATGGAGACACGAAACCGAGGGTGCCTCTGAAGGAATACGAAGAGAACCTGAAGCGAATAACTCAAGAACTGAAGCGGAACGGAATACAGCCAATAATACTGACGCCCAATCCTGTGGGTTGGACTGACAAACTTAAGGAACTGTACGGGAAGCCCCCTTATCACCCGGAAGATCCGGACGGATGGAATGTAATCCTCAAGAATTATGCGCAGGCCGCCCGTCGCGTCGCCCGAGTCTGCAGGGTGCCGTTGGTGGATGTCTACCGTCTTTTCGAAAGATATGCTTCCCGTTCAGGACGAAACCTGAATAATCTAATGATTGACGGGATGCATCCGAACGATTTAGGGCACACCATTATCGCCGACCATCTAGTGGATGTTATCGAGAGTCTTCCCTTTTGGAAGCACTCGAGGTCTTGAAAAAGTTAACACCGCGAACAGGGTATCCATGCTGGCAGCTGTGGACGAAATAGTGAGAGTCCTGGATGGAACTCTCAAACACAGTCGATCGAGCGGACGTAACGGCATCGCGGCCCGGGAGATACTCATTGGCATTCATAATTCAGCCAGGCTAACAGGCAGCCAGTCAAACTTCCTCTTGGAAGATCGTGATCGAACTCTAGAAGTTAGAAGTCGGTAAACATCAAGCTCCAGGCCGGTCCTGAACAGCGTCAACTATCAAACAGACTGAGTCTCCGGGATTGACCTGCGGAATTGCCCGCAGCATTCCCACATAACCGCCGCCTACCGTTGTAACTTCCTCAATAGTTTCACCGAAAATGTCACGAACGATGCCGATGACCATACTGGCCTCGACCCTCTCTAATAGTTCAACTCGCGGCACAAAAAATCCAGCAGTGTTGACCGCAGTTGTGCGATCCAAATCACCTGAGCCGATCAGGTGATACTTGGCTGGCCGCGGTTCGGGTACTCCCGGAATGATCTGAAGGTGCTTAAGCAGGTTCTGCAGTCCATTAATGTAGAGTGTCAAATGATCTTGGGAGACCCGACCACCACTGGGAGCTTCAACGTATAGCCAGGGAATGCGCCGCTGAGTCGCTACGCATAAAGATCTGCCGGGGCTGACCTTTGGATGTCCCCACATCACCGGCATGCCCAGTTGCATCGCAGCATCTTTAGAAATTCTCCCCTCTGCAGTATCGCTGGCGTCATAGCCAACCATCGGGGGAAGCAAATACGTTAATCCGGCAGTGTGCAGATCAATGAAGAAATCGGCACCCGGAATAATAATTTCGGAGAGGTAGAAGGCGACGCGCTCGGTAATTGTTCCATCAGATTTGCCGGGAAAGGTGCGGGCAAGATTAAGCCCATCAATCGGGCTGGTCCGACTGGCCGCACGGTACGCAGGTAAGTTGGCGACAGGAACAGCAAGAACCTTGCCCCTCATTGTGTCCGGGTCGAGCGTATAAAAGACTTCGTGGATCGCCTGGACGCCCTCTAATTCGTCACCGTGCACTCCGGCAAATACAACCAACGTTTTTCCTTCGCTCCGGCCGCTCGCGAGCAATACCGGAATGCCTAAATTCTCGCCGTTTCCCGGAGGAGAGAATTCCAGAAAGAAAGAGCCCTTGCCGGGCGACACGAACGTGCCAGGATTAAATTGCTCGACCCGTATATTGACTGGCGTCACGGATAAATTGCCTTGGTTACTTCTCAGAGATTGCAGATCATTTCACCTGTGATGAGATTGAGCCCGATCGATGACGAGATGATGAATGCTTGAAAGGGAGAGAGATATCGCTTTTCTTCGAAAAGAGTTGGGCGGCGCGAGGCCTGGTCGAATTGATGCCCACTCCGACACAAGCTGATGTTGAGTAACAAGACTATTTCAATCGGCTGATGACCCACGCGTTGTTGTCGCTTTCGTTCCCGGTGTTCGGACAAGTATTTAGCCGCGCTCGACCCACGACCGCGTAATTGCTCGGATATGGAGACTTTTCACATATCGTTTCTCGGACGCCGGGCTTCTTTATCATCAAAGTATTGTCACGTTCAGGGAGATCGTTGTTAATTCGGCACTGTTCGGTACTGGTCTTACCGATGATTACATATCCATATGGAATAACGGAGACACTACAAACGAGAACAGTCTCGTCCACCTGCTGCGATTGTGATGGACCGAGTGAGATAAATAAAACAGAGAGTAATAATAGACTCAAGCTAGGCATTATTTCTCCTTAGACTTCGGATCTAATTTCCGTGTTTCTAACGGGAGAGTTTACACTGACTGTAAGAGATCTAGCATCTTGATCGTATCCTGAAGATCTTCTTCCATCTCTTTTTGTGCCAAGGCAGGATCCTTCGCTTTGAAGGCGTTCAAGATTCCTTGATGCCGAAAATTGAGCGGTCTAGGCGGGACTGACTCCTTAAGCGAATAGATTACGGCTCGCACCAATTTAAAATGAAGTGTTTCGACCAGTTCAGCCAATTCTTTATTACCAGCGAGTTGGGCAATAAGACGATGAAAGTCAATACTGTTGCGAAGGCTCTTAGGTACGTCATTAAGTTTCGCCAGTTCTATTGACTCTTCAACATTCTTTTCCAACAGCGCTAATCCCTGTGCGGTAATCCTCGAGCACGCCATGTAAGCGGCTCGCGGTTCAATCATCAAGCGCAATTCAAAAAAGTCTCGGATCTGCGTTGAAGAAATCGTGGCTGCAAAATAACCGCGGTGAGGGGAGATATCTATCCATCCTTCTGCATTTAATCTGGCCGTAGCTTCGCGAAAGGGTGTATGGCCGATCTTATGTCGCGCGCACACCTCTGCTTCCTCGATTATTTCTCCTGGCACCAGGAAACACTCCACGATATCTTTCTTTAACAACTCATATGCTTTGTCGGAGAGCTTTATCTTTTTCTTCTTTACCATTTAGAAAATAGTTCGCTCGGCGGAACAAAATCACGTATTGAGGGTGGCACTTCCTGCGCATCATAGATCAATTCGATATAACAAGAAAATAGTGACTTGGTCGAAACGAACTTATTCGCTAAAGGCAATCCAGAGCGGCCTCTGCTCTCTCTAATTTAACCTTGACAATAAAATATCGTCAATATATTTTATTCGAATCGACGATTTTGTTATCGAAGCGTTAGAAATTTGGCGGCCGCTGTCGCTAAGTGTCAGGGATTGAATTCGATGAACTTAAAGTCCCAACTCAATCTCGTTATCCTCTCGTTATTTCTACTATTTATGCCCTATCCCAGTTCAGCTCCAACTATCACGTGGTCGCGTGGGCCAGACTTGCCTCTACCCCGGGGCGGATATTACGCAGCTTGGTTTCAGGGAGGCTTGCTCGTTGCTGGCGGCACTTACTGGAAAGACGGTAAGAAGCTTTGGACTGACGACGTGTCTTTATTTGAGCCACGCTCAAATCAATGGACCAAGTGGAATAGCCTCCCCCATCCCCTCGCGTACGGAAGCATGGTCCAAGCTAATCACAAACTGTACTTATTCGGTGGCAGTGATGAGAAGTCTCTCTACAGTGATGTCTACGAGTCGCAAGGGAAAGAATGGATCCGAATCGGCGACGCTCCTTTCAAGAGCGTGTACACAGCGGCGGTTGGCAATAGCTCTTATATCTACGTGTTTGGTGGCGGCGCCAGTGTGAATGACTTGACTCTCACAACTAACCAGGCTTGGAAGTTCAACATAAAAACAAAGGAGTGGAAAAAATTAGAGGCCGTGCCCGGTCCGCCTCGAGTACTTCACGCCGCTGCAATTCAAGGCAATTTTATCTACATTTTTGGAGGCGCAACCCAGAAACCCGGTCACGACCTCGTCAATTTGTCTGATGCCTATCGTTTTGACATCCAACGAGAGAAATGGGCCACCTTGAAGCCCGCCCCGCTCCCGACGAGAGCCTGGTGGGCGACGGCAGATAACGAGTCGATCTATCTCTTCGGTGGGTACAGCGACGATTTTCTCGATCATGTCTACGAGTATGATTCTGATCGGGACGAGTATCATTTGATTTCACGACTTCCGCTACCGCTCTGCGATGCAAAATTCTTCTTTAATGACGGCAGGTTTTATGCAACCTCCGGCGAAGACAAAGGCGGATCCCGTTTTAGCGGAACATTAATCGGAAAACCAAATCGAGAATCAAATCCTTAAGTGTTTGAACACGCTGTTTGGCGAAGCCTGTGGTGAGTAATCCGCATGGAGTACGACTGCCACTTTCATTCCACCCGGACGTCGCCTCCGAACGGCGTGCTCCAGCTACGTGATCGATCTGCACCTGTACTTAATCATGAGAAAGACGCCACGTCCTACTCGCAAACGAGTTAAACGACGATGCATGCCAAAGTACTGCCTAACGTTTATCCTGATACTGGTTGGGACAGTATCTACGCCGCTGGTCCACGCACAATCCGAATCTAAGTGGAGCGGCGCAGGCAAGATTCGTCTGATAGTCGAAGTCCCGCCGGTGGATTTGAAGCATCGTAAGTCGGACACGCTGGTCGCCTCGTTGCCGGTCGACTTCGACAAGATCCTTGCAGAACAAGGCGTGAATGGTTCGGTCGATCTGAGCACACTCCAAGTACACCAACTAGACGCGTCAGGCCGCCCGCTTCCGTTTCCGGCGTTCGACGGATCACGCAGCGCTTATGATCACCCTGCTCGCTTCGATGACGACTCACTACCAGAAAAATTCCCTGCCAGCGTCGTCCGCGCAGCCCAGACAAAGGACGGCCGATCTGAAGTCATAGTCCGCAATCGCAAGGCGCGCCTCTTTAACCGTGAAGTCTTGCCGAAGTCAGGCAAGATTGTCTGGACACACACGCAGACTGGCAACCACCCGACAAGATATGCGATTTACTTCGACGTGCTGCCGGTACCCTCTACCGACGCTTGGCAAGTATCACCTGCGCCGTGGATCGGCGACGCCGATGTACTGCGCCGTTCAACTGGTCAATCTCTCGGCGGGTGGTCACACTTCACTGCTACCGCCGGCGATCTCAATGGGGATGGCCTTTTCGACATCGTAGCGGGCACTGAGAAGGGAAACCTGATGTGGTTTCCGAACCATGGCAAATCAGGGCAGCCCAAATTTATTGGTTGCCGCGTTCTCACCGACGAATACGGCCCGCTTGACACAGGATGGTACGCAGCCCCGTTCCTGTTTGATTGGGATAGTGATGGCCTGACCGATCTCATTGTTGGCACGAGCGGTAATGTCATCCTGTGGTGGAAGAACGTCGGTACCGAGGTAGAGCCAAAATTTTCATTCCAGTCGTTTGTGAAAGCGGGCGACACGCGCCTTGAAGTGCCCGAAGCGCCCGTCGCGGAGGACTATGGAAAGAAAACGTTTCTCCGCGACTACTACAACCAACCATGGGTTGGCGATTTCACCGGCGACGGCATCCCGGACATTGTGACCGGCGGCTACACGACCGGCATGATCTGGCTCTTCCGGGGTACAGGTCGTGACGAGAAGGGCGTACCGAAGCTTGAATATGTAGGTCCGCTTGAAGCGGACGGTCAACCGATCGATACAACATGGGCCGCCGCGCCGTCAGTTGCTGACTTCAACGGCGACGGAAAACTCGACTTAGTTACCGGCTCGTGGTGGTGGAGTGGCATTCCCCATCAGCCGACCCCTGGGCAGATCGATTTCCTGATGTACTACAAAGGCGTGGGCGACTCGAATAAGCCAGCGCTGGCTCGTGCTCCTTTGCCGCGCGAGGGTGACTTCCCCGGCTCAGAGGCAGAAATCGCACGGCCATCGCTTGTCGACTGGAACAACGACGGACTGATTGACCTTATGGTCAGTCGGGGCGACGAAGTGGTCTGCATCTACCTCAACGTTGGTTCGGCCAAGGAGCCTAAGTGGAGGATGACGGAGCAGCACCTAACGATTCCCTGGGGTTTCACCGAAGGTGTGGACCTAGTAGCGTCGTCCGGCGATGTAACCGGGGATGGAAAACAGGTATTCCTCGCCGGCCAAACTTTTTTCAGTGTTGGCGGCTCGCCGCATTCGCCAGAAATCGTGAGACGCGGCATGGCTAGCGTGCGCGGCAAGCCGATTAATCATCCAGGCCCCGGCTATGGTGACTACGATTACAATACGAGCCTTCACGATTGGGATGGCGACGGAAAGGCCGATCTCCTTTGGGGCACGCAGCAAGGCAACGTCTTCCTCCACCGAGCAGTTGGCACAAAGGAGAAGCCCTTCGAATTTGCCGAAGGTGTAATGCTAAAGACGCTCGACGGCCAGCCAGTGAAGGTCGGCCCGCCAGTTGTAGCGTCGCGCGAAGAGGCGACCGATTTCACGATCCTACAGGGCGCACGTATCAAGATGTTGTCTGACGATTTCGATGGCGACAAGATCGACGACCTGATCGTTACCGAGACTTATGGCAACATCTGGCTTTATCGCAACACCAAGAAAGGTGGCATCGACACACTCGAGCAACCAATCCTGTTGTATAAACTCCCGAGTCGTACATCGATCGTCGTGGTCGACTGGAACCAGGATGGCAAACCCGATCTGTTCATCGAGGGTACCGCTGCCGAACCCGGCGCGGTCATGATCAACGAGACAAAGAACGGGAAGCCGGTAATCTCGAAGCCCAGCCGCCCCTTCGAACTTCCGTATCTGTTTTGGGGTACGCAGTTCGGCGCCACCGATTGGAACCGCGATGGCGACCGCGACCTTATGGTCACAGCCGAGTTCTTCTCCTTCTTCATCGAACAATCATTCCTGGCACACGGCTACCGTCAGGCGACGCTCCTATCTATAGAATTGAAGAAGTGATATCGACAACGACCTACTGCAACAGCTCGTCAAATTTCAATTGTGGGCGCACTAAGCCGGTTCCCTGCGCGTGCCGGATTTCGTGTCAGATCCATTCTGCCGAGCGTTGAAAGAATTTAACCCAGTAGCATTTGATAAAGTGCTTGACAACGCGAGAGAATATATTATCATTATATTCGTCGATTTTCCCTATCAATTAAGTTCATTCTAATAAGTGTTCGACGATCTTGAAATCGTTCAAGCGGCATTCTGTTCGCCTTCAAAGACTTTTTCGACCGGTGCTTCCCGACCCGGATCCTAAAAGGATCTTTTCACTTTCCGGCCGCCCAGGGGGAGGCTCCATCGATTTACTAAACGGTAAGGAGGAGAAATGAGGAAGATATTCTCGTTCGCACTTTTAGCGACTTCTTTGCTTGTTGGTCAACTGTGTTGGGCGCAATCTACGAATCACGGAGCAATTGTCGGCACACTTGCCGATCCAGATGGACGCGCCATTCCTGCAGTGAACCTTAAGTTAACAAATGTCAATACGGGATCCATTCGAGACGCTGAGACTAACCAAAATGGAGACTACAGAATTGATTTCGTTCAGCCTGGTGTATACCTGCTTACCGCTGAACGAACAGGTTTTAAGAAAACGGAGATGACGAATATTACTGTCCAGGTAGGTCAGGTGCAGAGGATAGATATAACACTATCAGTCGGCCAGATATCGGAAGAAATTACTATCGCTTCTGATGAGGGTGCGCCAATAAATACCGAGAGTTCGACCCTCGGCGAAGTAATTGACAACACCAAGATTCAAAATCTGCCGCTCAACGGACGTGAGTACCTTCAGTTGGCAGCACTGGTTCCCGGGGCAGAGTCAGGAAACCCCAAACGCGGAGCGGTCTATAGCAAGGGAGTCTCAGTCGGATTCAATGGAGCACGAGCTCAGTACAACGCTTATAGCGTTGATGGAGCGGACAGCACTGACGCTAATTACAATCAACTGATTTCCTCTCCGGCTTTAGACGCAATCAAGGAGTTTCGCGTCGAAACCAATATGTATTCGGCGCAGTACGGACGGTCCGGTGGGGCCATGATTAACGTGGTTACCAATTCCGGCACTAACGACTACCACGGCTCACTATACGAATATCACCGGAATAAATGGTTAGACTCTGCTCCGGCTTTCGACCGAAGACCATATGATCAACGCCCTCAATTCCTTTTCAATCAGTTTGGTGGCTCAGTAGGCGGTCCCATTGTTGTTCCAAGGTTTGGGGAAGGTGGACCGGCGCTCAAATCCCTTCGTAACAAGACCTTCTTTTTCTTCAGCGCTGAAGGGTTCCGGCAAGTGAAGCCGGGAGAAGCAATGGTCTCTTTTGCTCCGACCGACAAAGAACGGATCGGCGACCTAAGCGAAACGATAAATCCGTTTACGGGTCAACTAGTCGTGTTAAGAAACCCTTTTACCGGCGAAATCATCCCCGGGAACAAAGTACCGGAAAATCTTATTAATCCGGTGGGGAAAAGGTTGATGGAGTTGTGGCCCAAGCCAAATTACAACGATCCGTTTCTCAATTTACGAATGTTCCGTTCAGGCTCGATTGCACAAAACAAGTGGCTTGTCAGAATCGACCAGCATTTCTCTGAGAAGGACACGCTGAGCGGAACCTTCAACTATGGAAACTACGATAACACTTCAGTGTGGCATACCATTTATGGAGACACTAAGGGTTACGAATATGACCGAACCCTTGGATTGACCTACACCCACGTGTTCACCAACAACCTTGTGAACGACTTCAAGTTCAGCCGTATTCGCTACAAGGCGGGAAGTGATTTCGTTCTGGCCGATAAGAACTACGGCAAGGAGTGGGGCATATATACAAACAACACCAGCGGCGGTTCTCCCCGGATTTTGATGTACACCCAGGGTTATCAGCGCTTCGATATTGGCAATGGCGGAGGCAGCAATCGCGACAACACGAATCTCTATATCAAAGACAATTTTGTATGGGTGAAAGACAACCATACGATTTCAATGGGCGGCGACTTCAAACGACAGCAGTACGACTGGTTATATGAGTCAACTGGTGCAGGGGGCGCCTATTATTTCGGCTTACTGGAAGGTGATCCAAACTATAGCCAATACTATCTGGCAACCGGGTCGGTCTTCTCTTCCCTCTTGATGGGTGTGACTCCATACATGGATTTCGGGCTACAGGAAGGGCAAGCAAATCTACTTCGGCGCAACATGTTTGCCGTTTTCGTCCAGGACGATTGGAAGGTGACTCCACGACTCACCTTGAATCTTGGCCTCCGATATGATCAGGAAGCCCCCTTCTCAGAAAGCAACAACAAATTCGCAACCCTCAATTTTGAAACGGGAAAAGTAGTTTATGCGAAGGGTGCGCCCAAACTTGACCTGGTCCAATTCCCCTACGAATCGAATGGACCCAACAGGCCATACGAAGCCAGCAAATTGAGCTTTTCGCCTCGGGTTGGTTTTGCTTATAGACCATTCAATGACAGCAGCACTGCCGTTCGCGGCGGATACGGTATTTTCTATACCAGCGAGATCGCCTTCTCAACTGTATACGGTAGTTGGGTGGCTCCGTTTGCGGGACAGTTTCACTACTCCCCCAAAGCAAACTTCCTGGGCGAACCCAACGACCATTTTGTAACGATTGACAAACCACAATATCGGGTCAATGAATTCGCAGGAAAAAGCCCGGGGTTCGCGCTCTTTAATGCTCCCTATTATCCTCAAGGATATATGCAGCAGTGGAATCTCGCCGTTGCGAGAGACTTGGGCAAGAACTTCGCGCTGGAGTTAGCATATGTCGGGTCGAAAGGAACAAACTTAAACGGATCGACCTCTACTGCTGCTTATTCACAGGATCTGGCCGCTAAGATCCAATCTTTCATACCAGGTTTCTCCCCTGGTATCAGGATCAAAGGCTTCAATTCCAAATATAATTCCTTCCAGGCAAAACTTACGAAGAGGCTCTCTAACGGTCTGAGTTTTCTCGCCTCATTCACTTGGGCGCATGCAATGGCTGAGTCGTCTAACGATGATGCGATCGAAAATATACTCTCAGATGCAGACGCAGCTACGGGTAATTTCACCGTACGTCGTTATTCAAATGCCGATTTCGACGTACCCAAACGCTTCGTCTTAAGTGGAGACTACGAATTGCCGATTGGCAAAGGAAAGTCCTTCGGACGCGAGTGGGGCAGCGTCGCTGATACGTTAATCGGAGGCTGGACGCTCAACTACATCTTCCAACTTCAGGATGGATACCCTTATACCGTTTACAACTCCTCCTTGCGATTCCCGGATCGAGTCTGCGACGGCAAGCTGCCGAAGAGTGAACGCTCAGTCCGACGCTGGTTCGATATTAGTTGCTTCCCGAATCATCCATCTCATGTGGTCACCGGTCCAAATGGAAAACCGATCACAGTCGGGATAAACGGGAATGCCGGCCCGAACATAATTAGAGGCCCCGGGTTCAATAACCTCGACTTGGGAATACATAAGAACTTCAGGTTTACTGAGTCCAACATTTTGCAACTTCGGTTTGAGGCGTTCAATTTCTTCAATCGAGCAAATTACGTTGGGCCAAGTGGGACCTACTTTTTCAACACCGCTTCGGGAGCGGCACTAACGAGGGCCCGAGATAACCGGGACATTCAATTGGCCATTAAGTTCCTCTTTTAAGGTGCCAGGACTTAAGAGAGATCTGGCGTAGAAATTAAGGGTTGGCGAAGCTTTTACTTTACCCCCGGCAAGTGGTTCCCAAAGGTTGTGGGATGCCGCGTATGATAAAAGCTTCGCCAGAACCTAATTGACTCCGACCAGAATAGGATCCTCCCATTCATCCTCTCGGTATTCGCATCCCCTTAATCCATAGGAGCTGAAGGTGAAAAAGACAAGCTTGGCCTTAATATTGTCGGTCATCCTATCGAGCGGCGTGTTGGTATTTGGTAACCAGTCTGCTCGTCCATTTTTTGAGACACGCGTAATCTTCGAAGCCGACTCGCGCTTTAGCGCTCACTCGTATCCGACAATCGCGGTGGTCCCGGACGGTCGCCTCTTTATGACATGGACAGTTTCGGAAAACAAGAAACCAAGAATCGTCGGCTCTTTCTCAAGAGATGGTGGGAAGACTTGGGCTGAGCCGGAAGAATTAATAAACACACCCGGATTCGGTGACTACGACCCTAATATTATTATCGCAAGAGGTGAGATCCAGGTTTATTCGACCTCAACCCCCTTGCCGCAAAAACTAATCTCGTATTCCGAGACCTGGAAAACTACGCGCAGGTTTGATGGCTCGCAATGGACCCGTCCGGAAAAATTGCCGCAGATTCGCAAGTATCTGGTCGGGAAAATTCATGTTGGTTTGACGCTGCGCGATGGCACTTTGGTTATGCCGTACTCGTGGGATATTCCTGCTGAGATGGATAAACCCGTGACCTCCGAGGGACAAATGAATCTTAAATCCGGAGCTCTATTGTCCCAAGACAATGGAAGGACGTGGACACCTTCGGGTGATATCTACGCTGAACCTCCGAAAACCTCTGGATTCTCTACCCTGGGCGTGGATGAACCTGCAATGGTATTGCTTAAAAATGGTGAGGTCTATTCCCTGCTCCGTTCCGCCGACACTTGGCTTTACGAAAGTCGAAGCGGCGATGGCGCGAAAACCTGGACGGTACCTAAGCCGTCTCCTTTACAGGGTCATAATGCGCCGGCGGCCCTTTGGCGTTTAAAAGGATCAGGAGACGTAGTGGTTGTTTGGAATAATTCTCCGCGAAATCGGTGGCCACTTGATGTTGCGATTTCCAAAGACAATGCTCGAACCTGGTCCACACCGAGGACGCTGTCCAATCCAGTCGGGTTTCAAGCTTCTTATCCATCGGTTACCCAGACACATGACGGCATCATTGTTGCCGTCTGGCAGCAGGACCGATCCGACAAGAAGGGACGAGATATACATATTGCTCGCTTCAATAAGGCGTGGCTCCTTAACTGATTCAATATCCAGGAACTAGAATTTGCCAGAATCAACAGTAGAGCGATGGAATTAATAGAACCGATTACAGTGGGAGAGCTTAAGCTCCCATTCTCGCACGCCGTTCGGTGTAATGGTTTTCTCTTCGTTTCAGGTCAAGCTTCGGTTGACCTGCAAACGGGCGAGATCATCAGCGGCAGTTTCGCTGAGGAGATGACGCGTTCAATACAAAACCTGCGTTATGTAGTTCAGGCCGGAGGCGCCGGTTGGACTGACATAGTTAAAGTCAATTGCTATTTGAGACGTGATTCTGATCTTGCCGAATATAACCGCATCTTTAGAGAGTTTTTCAAGGAGCCTTATCCCGCACGGACAACCATCACAAACTGTTTGCCCAGTACTCTGCTTTTTGAGATTGATTGCATTGCGCGCGTGGCAAATGAAGCGCGGACAATCGACAAATTTGTTGGCAGGCACTAACTGCAGCTCAAATTCTCCCAGTCTCCCTGCGTCTCTCGTCAACTCGTTAAGGGTCCGGGAACTACCTTCATAAACGTTCCGTCGAAAAGAGGATCGGGTGCAAATGAACCAAGTTCTTGATGCGCGCTCCCGCTACACATTCAATAGGATCCTGATGTACGCCTTTGTAGTCATACTCATTGCTTCGGCCGTCTGTTCTGTGGGTGCCTTTGCTCAGTCGCTGACCAGGAAATCACGACAAACTGCACCTAAGACCGCATCCCCGCCCGTGATGACCAAGTTGGATGAATACTTGGTTATCGTGCCATTGCCTGATGGAAGGCTCATGGGTGTCGTGTGGATTTCGAAAGGTGAGCCGGAGGCTGCTGCTCGCTACTCCACCGATAACGGCTACTCGTGGAGTGAACCTCAGACTCTGTTCAAATTTCCAAAGGAGCCCCCGGGTGGGTGGGGTGCTCACGTTGGGATGTTGGATCAGAAGGGAGAGATTCACATCTTCTACCAAAACGATGCTGGCACATCCACGGCGCCGAAGCTCGAAGACCGTCGATACGATGTCTGGCATACGCAAACCGTGAATGGCCGAACGAAGTGGCAACCAATCAAGCGAATTTGGAAGGGTTATGCAGGGTCGATGCTGTCTGTCACACAAATGCGAAACGGACGAATCATCCTTCCAATTTGTTACCTGTCAACGCCAGTCCGCTCCTGGGGTAAGCGTGGGGAAGGATTTGATGCCTTCTCTTACATGGGAACCTTTAGCTCCACCGTTCTCTATTCTGACGATGGGAACAATTGGCATCAGTCTAAAGTTGAGTTCAAGGCACCGACAGCGACCATTGGGGCAGATGGCCTGCTTGAGCCGGGAGTCATTCAACTCAAAGATGGACGGGTTTGGTTGCTGATCAGGACTCAACTCGGGCGGTTTCTCGAATCATTTTCCCGCGACGGAGCTAACTGGTCACCACCTCGACCTACTGACATTATCTCGTCCGACTCGCCTGGAAATCTAATACGTCTGAAGACGGGGCAACTCGTCATGTTCTGGAACAACAGTCTTCGCTTTTCTTATGCGAACGGTGGGAGGCATGTGCTGCACGCTGCCATCTCTGACGATGAAGGTAAAACCTGGCGTGGCTTTCGAGAGGCAGCGCGCAATCCGTTTCTCGGCGAGCCTCCGCCACCAAATGGAGATCATGGCGTGACCTACACAGTCGTAAATGTAACCCCAGATGGAAAAGTGATTACTCCTTTATCAACCGGAAAGCCCGACGGCACTTATCTGTTGCATCTTGATCCTGCATGGCTCTACGAGACAAAACGTAAATCTGATTTCTCGGCTGGCTTCAACGACTGGTCTACCTTCGGAACCAAAGGGGTGGAAGTTGTGCCCAATCCGAAGGCGTCCGGCGCGCCGCTGCTGAGTTTGCGTAAACCTGATTCGGCATGGCCGGCTGGTGCGGTCTGGAATTTTCCCGCAGGCAAAAAAGGGAGTCTGTCCCTGAAGCTTCTTCTCAAACCGGGCTTCCGCGGCGCGTCGATCGGTTTAACGGATCATTTTTCTGTCCCTTTCGATCTCGAGGATGTCATCTTCAATTTGTTCAATCTTGATATTGGCCCCAACGGTGAGCTGGCAAACGGAAAGCGTATTGAACCGGGCCGATGGCACCGATTGAAGTTCGATTGGGATGCAACCAGACATCAGTGTCGCGTCTTGCTGGAGGGTCGAGAGATCGAGGTATTGCCCCTTACTCGAATGACGAGTTCAGGTGTCAGCTACATCCGGCTCCGTTCCACGGCAGAAAGTACTGACGATAGCGGACTGCTCATCGAATCTGTTGAAACTGATACATCGGCTAGTTGGTAGAAGCCTTCGCAGCGCGCAACTCCCGATCTGTGAAAGCTCTGAAATCGAACTCGATCGTCAGGAAGGTGTGACTAGTGTTTGTACGAACGGTCTCAGTGTTGATGGCGGCCCTAATTTTTTCGGCGGCCATCGTTACGGCGAAAGAGCTCAATGGTCCTGTGACCCTTGCTGGATTCGATGAAATGCCAAAGCTGGTCCGACTTCACGACGGCAGGCTGATGGCTATCTTCCATCCGCTCACCGAAGACATGAAGGAAGTGATAGCCCGGTACTCTTCGGACAATGGACAAACCTGGAACGCTCCCCAGACCCTGTTCAAGTTGCCTCAAGAGATCGGCGGCTGGGGTTATCCCATAGTTCTTGCCGACCAGAAGGGTGAAGTACATATCTTTTTTCTGAATGATGCGAACACGGGAACTGTGCGGCCGATAGTTTCGAAGGAAGGTCGCCATACAGAACCGGATCAGAGCAGGCTCGATATTTGGCACACTAAGTCCACTGAGGGGCTGAGGGTGTGGCAGGCCCCCAAAATGATCTGGAAAGGTCGGGCTGGAGACATGCAGTCAGTGATCCAACTGCGCAACGGCCGAATCCTTCTCCCAATCTCGTACATGACAAACCGCTCATGGGGTGCTCGAGGCGAGGGCTTCGATGCCTTTACTTATACTGGCAAGTTCAACTCGACTGCACTCTATTCTGATGACGATGGAGACCACTGGCAGCTCTCACCTTCTGTTCTGAAGACTACTACGCCCGATATCACCACGATCCTTGGAGCAATTGAGCCCGTGGTGCTGGAACTAAAAGACGGGCGCGTCTGGATGCTGATCAGAACCCAGATGGGAAGGTTCTACGAATCTTTCTCGGCAGATGGAGCCGAATGGTCGCGGCCCCGGCCTACCGATCTAATTTCGTCCGACTCACCTGCTGGTCTGATTCGACTGAAAGACGGACGGATACTCCTCATCTGGAATAACTGCTTAAGGTATCCATACGCCTATGGAGGGAGGCACGTGTTGCATGGAGCTGTGTCTTCCGACGAAGGTCGCACCTGGCGCGGCTACCGCGAGGTTGCCCGAGATCCCCATCGACTAGAACCTTCTCCACCAAACGGTGATCACGGCGTTTCTTATCCCTTTCCCGTCTTGACGCAAGACGGAAAAGTCGTGTTTTCGATCTGGGTTGAGACTGGGCGCAAGCGATCCCTGATCAGCATCGATCCTTCGTGGCTGGATGAAACAAAGCAAAGAGATGACTTTTCAACCGGACTAGACAAATGGTCTAGCTTCGGTACAAAGGGAGTTGAGATCGTCCCTCATCCTGAGAAGGCGGGCACGCAAGTGCTCAGCCTCCGCAAACCTGCTGCAGACTGGCCTTCTGCAGCAGTCTGGAACTTCCCCTCTGGCAATCGCGGACGACTTCGACTCCGGCTAATGCTGAGGCCCAATTTCAAATCGGCCATCATCGGTCTCACAGATCACTTCTCCGTACCTTTCGACGAGGAGGATCGGTTCAACAATCTCTTCAACTTGAGGATTGATGAAGGCGGAAGACTTGGCGACGGTGTGAAGCTTGAGACCGGCCGCTGGTATGAACTGGTACTTGAATGGAACACCGCCCGAAGAGAGTGTCGAGTAATGATTGATGGTCGCCAGGTATTGACCGCGCCTCAGAATCGCCATGGAGATAGCGTTAGCTATTTACGACTTCGCTCGACTGCGCCAGATAAGGACGATGCAGGCCTGCTCATCGAATCCGTGGACGTCGATGTAGCTGAAGGTCGTTAGCGTGACAACCACTAACCTAAGGGAGCATAGCTGTGAACAAGAGTCGGTATGCCGTTGCGTGTTTATTCACTCTCATGGTGGCAGTCGAGTTAACCATGGGCCAGAATCTCGGGCCTAGCTCGATAGCTTCTTTCGATGAGCGACCCAAGGTTGTCCAACTGCAGGACGGAACTTTCGTGGCCTTCTTCGTACGCGACAAAAAGGGCCTTCAGGAAGTGCTTACCAAGAAGTCTACTGATAACGCTAAAACGTGGTCAGCGTTAGAGCCCTTAATGCAACTTCCCAAATATCCTGGTAATTGGGGCGGGGTCGAGGCGCTGGTCGATCATAGCGGCGAGATCCATCTCTTCTTTCTCAATGACGCACATACCGGAGTCATTGTCACGGGAGAAGATCAGCGTCCCAAAGTTGGGCAGATGAGTCAAAAACGGCTCGATATTTGGCACACTAAGTCAACTAATGGCAGGAAGAACTGGCAACCTCCAAAGCGCATATGGGAGGGCTATACGGGAGCGTTGAATTCGGTGGTGCAGCTAAAGAGTGGCCGGATACTGCTTCCCTTCTCCTTTCTAACACCGCGTAAATGGAGCAGCAGAGGCGAAGGACTAGACACTTTTACTTTCATGGGCCAATACGATTGCACTGTCGCCTACTCTGATGACGATGGAACCTCCTGGAAGTTATCAACTCCGGATCTGAAAGTTCAGGTACCGGATATTGTCTCAGCTTATGGTGCTGTCGAGCCTGTTGTGCTTGAACTTAAAGATGGACGCGTGTGGATGCTGATTCGCACACAGATGGGGCGTTTTTACCAATCATTTTCTCCCGACGGCGGCACCTGGTCTAACCCTGAACCCTCTGCTCTGATCTCATCCGACTCACCAGCGGGTCTTGCGCGCACGACTGACGGTCGTATCGTGGTCTTTTGGAATAACTGTCTCCGCTTTCCTTACGCGTATGGTGGTCGCCACGTCCTTCACGCTGCCATCTCCTCTGATGAGGGCAAATCATGGCGCGGATATCGTGAAGTCGCGCGCGATCCCTTTAATAATCAGCCACCGCCTCCGACTGGTGATCATGGAACGGCCTATCCTTTTCCGGTTGCTACAAAAGATGGAAAGGTACTGTTTGCAACCGGCCAGGGAGAAGGCAGAGCGATTGTCAAACTACTCGACCCGGAATGGCTCTATCAAACTCGACAACAGTCCGATCTCACGGGCCGCGGACTGGCTGACTGGTCCACCTTCGGTACTCGAGGCGTTGAATTGGTGGCCGACCCCGAGAATCCTGCGAAACGACTGCTCCGGCTGCGCAAAGAAACGGAGGACTGGCCGGCTGCTGCGGTCTGGAATTTTCCCGCCGGCGAGAATGGTCGCTTGCGAATAAGACTGAAGATTGAGAAGGGCTTCGCGGGCGCATTTTTATCTCTTACTGACCACTTCTCGGTGCCCTTTGATGCCGAAGACTACTTTCACAACTTGTACAACCTGCGCGTCGGTGCTAGTGGCGAGTTGCCGGGTGGAGCGAGGCTTCAGGTCGGACAATGGCAAGACCTGGAGATCGAATGGGATGTGAATCAGCGAGAAGCCAGAGTAAAGGTCGAAGGAAAAGTCGCAGCGGTCATCAAACAACAAAGGGACACTATCGGAGCAAGTTACCTGCGGGTGAAGTCTTTGAGTAAGGGAGGAGAAACCGGCGGCTTGCTCATTGAGAGCGTTGATGTCGATTCCCGAATGTCTGATGACTCTCGATAAAGGATCTAAGAACTCGACTCGCGCTTAGACCGATCGTTTGAGCTAGTCGCACCGCGAACCATCTCAATTGAGGAGCCTCGGGTTACATCTAATGACTAACACAATTGTTACTAAGTCTTCGGGAGTGGTCTATCGCAATCCAAAACCATACTTGCGAAGCATTGTTGCCTACCATCCTTCCTTGACGTTACTGAGCGAAAAAGAATATGTCGCAACCTTTGATCTAGGCGAGGCCGTTGAAAGCTTTGACTATCATACAGTTGTCGCCCGCTCTACCGATTACGGTAAAACTTGGACCGTCACAGGTCGGTTGCTCTCAGACGCTCCGCAGCGAACGACTCATACAATTCGCACCAGTAGATTACGCGATGGAACTCTCGTTGGTTTCGGGGGATTGCACGATCGCGAAAACCAAAAGGAAGGTCTGGTCAATCGTCACACCTTCGGATTCGTTCCGGTGGATCTGTTTGTTGTGAACTCGCTCGATAAAGGAAAGTCCTGGAGCAAACCAACAACCATTCAGCCCCCACTCATCGGCCCATCGTGGGAAGTCTGCCATCACATCGTCGAATTAAACGACGGGAGATGGCTGGCTCCCACTGCTACATGGCGCGCTTGGAATGGTGATCACCCTTCGGGCGAGCAAGCAGTAGTCCTGATCAGCGACGATAAAGGTAAAAGTTGGCCTTCCTTTGGACGCACTTTCGACGGACGCGAATCGGGTATAAGCCATCTGGAACAATCGGTCATACAACTCCAGGACGGCCGCGTACTCGCAGTCTCATGGGCCCACGATACCAAGTCCGGAAATAATTTTCCGTCAGTTTATTCGTTGAGCGAAGATCGAGGGGAGACGTTCTCACCACCCATTGAAACCGGATTTCTAGCACAGACGGCCAAAGTGGTCCAATTAGATGACGGACGTCTTCTCTGTGTCTATCGGCGAAATGATAAACCGGGTTTGTGGGCCACCCTCGCACGGCTCGAAGTAAACAAATGGATCAATCTAGGAAAAGCTCCTTTGTGGCAGGGCGCTGAATCCGGGATGAGCGGCAAATCAAATAGCGGAGAAGAATTGAGCCTTCTCAAATTCGGGTATCCCAGTGTGCGACAGGTCGCTACTGATGAGCTTCTCTTACTTTTCTGGTGTCAGGAAGATTGCATTAACAATATTCGTTGGCTGAGATTGCGAGTGACTTGAGCGAGTGCGCCTCTGGTTGCACTTGAAGTTACCGAGCCACGAGGCGTTCGGCAATTTGAAACCATACGAGCAACAACTAGTCGAACCAGGGGGTGGTGGGCCTCGAACAGGCCGACCATTTACTGAGTCGGTTGTTACGCACGATATGAGGTTGACGGTCTGGAGGCAGAATGAATCATCTGTTATTGATGGCCTGCATTTTAACCCTAAGCCATACCTCGACGATATTTGCGCAAGATATTAGTCCCGTCTGGACCGTGTCATCATTGCCGTACCGCGTGCTGGTTGAGGTTCCGCCAGTCGACACCGGCAGCCGGACGTCAGATGCGTTACCAGCTTCGCTGAAACTAGATTTTAATTCTTCCGAATTCAGGTCATTGCACCTGCCTGGAGAAGTCGATCTCGATAGCATCCAAGTCATCCGTTATGATCCTGCTACTGGTAAAGTCCTGCCGACTCCAATCTGGCCCTTCAGTCGTTCATCTGGCGAGCGAGCATCGCGCTTCCTTGACGAAACGTTGCCATGGGATTTTCCGGTCTCCGATGGACCACTTACGGGGGACATCAAGTCCACTACTTTTCCGCGAGGTGCTTTCCTCATCAACGTCAAAGGAAGCGGCACTCACGGATTACTAACGTGGGATCATCAGCAGGAGGGAAAACAGTCCTCCTTCTATGCAATTTATTTCAATGTCCTACCGAAGAACGCCGCACACGCAATACCTCGACAGGGATTTGTTGGTGACGGTTCACCGCGTCGAGACTTACAGGCGTCATCATTAAGTGGGAGCTACTACAACCGTGTCGCGGCTGACGATTGGGATGGCGATGGCCTAACGGACGCTATCATCGGCCTCGGCTTTGGCAACGTAGTTCTGTTTCGTAATGAAGGTGATCGGAAGCGGCCAAAATTTGGTCAGGGACAGTACCTGATAGATTCCGAGGGCCAGATCATCGACGCAGGCGGAATGGCTTCACCAGCTATTGCAGACTGGGACGGAGACGGCGTTCGCGATCTGATCGTAGGCATCGAAGGTGACAAGAGTCTCGTTTGGTACAAGAATATTGGGACTAACAGAAAGCGCAGCCTTAGTTATCGTGGTTATATCAAATCGGAAGGGCAGCCCCTCCTGATTCCTGCCAAACCGGCGCCAGAATCACCGCACTATAAAAGAGACTATGCTCCGTCAGTCGACGTCGTAGATTGGGACGGCGACGGCGACCCCGATCTCTTATTAGGCGGCTATATCACGGGTTACATCTGGTTCTATGAGAACACCGGTAGAGAATCTGACGGAACGCCGGCGCTGGTGTTTCGTGGTCCAATCCAGGCTGACGGTAAACCGATTGACACGATATGGGGAGCCCATCCATGCACAGTTGACTTGGACGGAGACGGTGACCTCGATCTGCTAAGCGGATCCTTCGGACAGGCTATGGGTGGGGGAGATTCTTTCAATCGCTTCTTGTACTACTACGAGAACGTCGGTACTCGAAAAAATCCACAACTCGTGGAACGACAAATAGCATACGAAGGTGAACCTCCAAAGGACATACTGGCCCAGGCGCGTCCAGTTGACTTCAATAATGACGGCTTGATGGACCTTTACATTTCTACGATGAGGAACTTCTACCTCGCGCAAAATGTGGGGACAAAATCAGCGCCTAGATGGAAAATCGAATTGCAGCCATCGACCTGGGGTCTGGCCGAACTCTCGGCAACTCAAATTCTCGATTGGAATAACGACGGGCATGCAGATCTGATCACGTCACCTCTGGACGGTGATGGAGTTCCGCAACTCTCACTCAACATGGGCCAGGGAACCCAAGGTGTTTTCGGTTCACCAAGGCCGATCTTGCCGGATAGACAAAAGATCACTCATCCCGCACCCTACGGAGATCCCTGGACGTTTGCATATTTTTACGATTTTGACGGTGATGGCGACTTCGACATTCTTTGGACCGACGGTCCGGGTTATGCCTACCTGCATCGCAACAAGGGAAACAATAAACAACCCAACTACGACACTCTCGGTGAAAAGCTCTGCACTCAGGATGGATCTCCGATAAAAGTCGGCCCACCGGTAGTGCCAATCGAGAAGATTACTGACTTTACAGTAATGCAGGGGTCACGGGCTGGGATCACGGCCTTTGATTTTGATGGAGACGGTAAGACGGATGTCGCGCTCGGAGATACCTACGGAGATGTTTTCTATTACAAGAATCTCGGCTCAAATGAAAAGCCAGTCTTCTCATCTGCCACAAAGCTAGGAAACATCACGAATCGGGCGCTTCCGCTCACATACGATTGGGACAAAGACGGCCAGACGGATCTCTTAGGAATCTCCTGGAGCGGAAACATGGCGTGGTATCGGAATTTGGGTCCCAAGGCGAACCCGCAATTTGCCGCACCTCAAAAATTAGAACTGCCACCAACGGTAATGTATAGCCCCAGGCTTCTCATTTCAGACTGGAATGGTGACGGCGACGACGACTTTATCGTGATGTCTTCTTACCCATGGTTCTGCTGGTTGGAGGGTTCATACGTTCAGCATGGCTATGCCCAGGGAAAGATCCTGACGGTCGAGTCGAAGCTCGAGTAATTGAGACTGTTAGGTGCGTGACGATCCATGAGATCGATAAAGTCGAGAGACTCGAATAAACAGGAAAGGAAATCGGACAATGCACCGTTTCTTTGTTGCAAGTTTTCTCACCAGCTTAATCACCTTGCTTAGTTACGGCGTGGTCGCGGCTCAGACTTCTTCTCAACCTGTAGTTACGACGAGTTGTGAGGAAGAACTGCGAATCGCGCAAGACCGACTGAGCAAGTTGAATTCTTATCTTCAAGACTGGCCAAATCTAGGCTACTTCCGTGAGGCAAACGCGCAACTTGCTCCAGCAAAGAATCACGAGCGGCGAGTAGTGTTCATGGGAGATTCGAATACAGACTACTGGGACAACCCTGGTTACGGCGGGTTCTTTCCCGGGCAGCCATACGTGAATCGCGGTATCGCCGGTCAGATTACACCGCAAATGCTAATTCGATTCCGTCAGGATGTAATTGCCCTGCGCCCGAAGGTGGTAGTCATTCTTGCCGGTACTAACGACATCGCAGGGAACATCGGCCCAACCACTTTCACCGCTATAGAAAATAATCTGACCACAATGTCTGAGTTGGCGAGGGCCCATGGAATACGCGTGGTGCTTGCCTCTCTGTTACCGGTCAGCGACTACAACCGAACACGTGATGGTAAACCGCTCATTAGGACCATTGAGCGCCCGCTCATTCGACTCCAGACTCTCAATAGTTGGATGAAGCAGTACACCGCCGAAGAGGGTTTCGTATACCTCGACTATTTTAGCCACCTGGCGGATGAGAAGGGGCTGCTCAAGGAAGAATTTAGTGACGACGGAGTGCACCCGAACTCGAAAGGGTACGAAGTGATGGCTCCATTGGCTGAAGTTGCCATCAGCAAAGCTTTGCGATCTGGGAAATAGCCAACCCGTTTTGCACTTCAATAGGTTTACTGAGGAGATCACGGTTTGATCTGTCCGATGAGGAATCTTTGCGCGACGGTTTTTCTAACGTTACCAGTGCTCATCATTTTCACTGCGCAGCTGGTTCATGCGCAACCCTCCCGTTCGCGATGGCAATTTCCACGAATGTATCGGATTACAGTGGCTGTCGATCCAGGCTCCTCAGCACGAATGAATACTCCAGTTGGCGTCGCGATTAATTTCAAAGAGATCTTCAGGAGCAACAATCTAACAGGGCGCTTAGACCCCAATTCG
>Ga0207674_10000126_pt1 | contig 88965 bp, 79 predicted proteins | sample KBSCornC72_FD_184303 | JGI IMG/M metagenome (GOLD analysis project Ga0207674, IMG submission 184303) | Corn rhizosphere microbial communities from Kellogg Biological Station, Michigan, USA - KBS Corn C7-2 (SPAdes) (version 2) | ecosystem: Host-associated > Plants > Roots > Rhizosphere > Soil ...
CAGTGAAGATCCTGGAAACACAGAATCCTACCCTTGCCGGCGCCGCCCTACTTAAAGACGGTCAAATTGACCGTGCTATCTCGGCTTTTGAGCGGGCTCAAAGGGCGAAGACGAATGATGTGAATGCAAGGCGAAATTTGTGCATGGGATATGAGGCCGGTCATCGTTATTCTGACGCGATCAAGTGTTATAGGGATGTCAAAAGCATGAAATCTGCTCCCCGTGATGTACCCGAGCTTCTCGCGCATGCTCGATATTTGAACGGGGAGCGACCAGACGCGATCACGGATTTCAAAGACTTGGTCAACAAGGGCAGTAACAGCGCGCGATTGGAACTCGGCAAAGCGTTGGAAGACACCGGTGATCATGAAGGAGCTCTGAAAACATATCACGATTTCTTAGCAAGGACCGGGGAAGACAGCCATCGCGAACTCGCGATCGTTCACGTGAACATGGGCGCAGCCTATGCGCACCAAAAGGACCACGAGTCGGCATTAGACGAATATAAGAAAGCTCTCGAACATGCCCCGGGGGATGTATTAATCCAAGTGAATCTTGCTGTGGAAACCGCTGAGACTGGAGAACTGGATGCCGGCATTGAACAACTTAAGAGTTTGGTTGAGGAAAATGCAAACCAAGATTCCATTCCGTTCGCATACGTACAACTCGGTAATCTACTGGCGACAAGAAAGCAGGAGTGGCGAAGCGCCATCGAGCAGTACAGAAAAGCGACGGAGTCGCGCCCAAATTATGACGAAGCCCACCGCAGGCTCGCTTCCAGCCTTGCTCATCAGGGATTCCTCGGTTCCGCCCGCGCCGAATACTTCAAGGTGGCAAAGCTCAGTCCCCGTGAGCCGGACAGAAGGTATGCTTTGGTCCTTGCCAACCAGTGGTTGGGCAATGCACTAAGCGAGCACCGCAAATACAGCGCGGCCGCATTTTTCTATCGCGAAGCCCTCAGGCTTAAGCCCAACTACCGCGCGGCACAATCTGAACTGGGCTACGTGCTTGAGAGGCAAGGTCATCTCAAGCAAGCGATTCGGCAGTATCGCGTCGTGGCAGATGCTAAGCAGAGCGAACTTGACGATGACAATACGCTTCATCTGGCCCGAGCTCGCCTTGTAGAGGCGCTCGTGGTAGAGGCGCTCGTGAGCCACCGACAAACACGTCGGATGGAAGCTATTGCCGAGCTGCGTAAACTGATGCAGCTTGATGTGAAGGACCTGGAATGTCGTTTTTGTCTGGCCAAAGCTCTTCTTGATGGAGGAAAGTACATCGAAGCCGCAACGGAATATCAGGCGGCAATAGAACTCAACCCGCAATCCGCGACAGCCCACCATGGCCTTGCCTTCGCGCTACACAAACAGAACTTACTGAACCAGGCAATCGGAGAGTATCGGCGTGCCGTGAGCCTCGAGCCAGGCAATCCTGTGTATCACATAAACCTTGCTAATGAATTAGAATTAGCACATTTAGACGAGGAAGCGGCTGCTGAACGTGAGAAAATAGCAAAACTCAAGTTGCAACGCTCTGCTTCCGACCAGACACTTCGCGCCCAACTGGACCGACCTCCCCGATGTCAGTAATCACGGCATCTCTTTGTGCTGGTCAGCACAGAGTTGACGATTTGCGGAGTTCGTCTTGCACATGCAAGTGTTCACGCGCGAGATGATTGTAAGCGGACAATACAATCCTCCTCGCTAGGCTAACAGTTTGAAACACCACCGCAGCCGGGGTTGTTCCCACGTGTGCTCGGAAATGACGACTGGGCGTCCCCGAATCAGATGAAGGCACAGATCGAATCCTGCTGCGACGCTGTCGCGTCTGAGCATATCGTCCTCACGTCGCGCTGAACTGGCCAGCGCGGCGGTGATCGTGTGTATCATCGTCATCCCTTCCGTACGCCGGTGGCCGCGGTGTGGTCACGATCTGCCTGCGAGCAACTCATCCAGCTGCGCGAACTGTTCGGGCAGGCCTTCCGCCGAACCGGCGAGGGCTTCGTCGAGCGCCGCTTTTGTGGGGTAGAGTTCGTGTAGGGTGACCAGCGTCTTGCCGGCATTTTCTTCGAACGTCACTGTGGTTACGGCGCCCTGATCGCTTTCTTCGTTCGTCCAGACGAGGCGCTTCCGCGGCGTCACTTCTCTGTACGTTCCGAAGAACGCCATCGGTTGATCGGAGGTCGGATGGCGGAACACGAGGCGATACGCGCCCCCGGTGCGCACATCCATGTCGCACGAGAGCAGCGACAGGCCCGCCGACTTCGGAACCCACCAACGCTTGAACAATTCGGGTTTGCTCCAGGCTTCGAAGACGATGTGCGCCGGGGCATTGAACGTTCGCGTCACGATGAGTTCGCGGTCGGACTTGCGTTCCACGGAGGTGCGGTTCATGGCGGCGGGACTACCTTCTTTTCCTTCGGGCATCTGCCTTCTCCTTACATTTCAAGTGTTCGACAATCTTGTCCAGGGCGTCGAAGCGTTCGCTCCAGAGTTGGCGGTGCCGCCCGATCCAGGCGGCCTCTTCTTCCAGCGCGCGCATGCCAAGCCTGCAGGTTCTGACGCGCCCGGCCTTTTCAGTAGTGACGAGCGCTGCCCGCTCCAACACGCCAACATGCTTCTTCATGCCCGTGAGGGTCATATGGAACTTTCCAGCGAGGTCCGTGATGGAAGCGTCGGCGCGGCCGAGCTGCTCCAGCACGCCCCGCCGGGTCGCGTCCGACAGCGCGGCGAATGAAGCGTCGAGGCGGGTTTCGTTATACTGAACCATATGGTTCAGTATATAGCAGGTCGACTTGCGGCGTGCAAGAGGAAAAACCTATGAGGCTGGTGCAAAGTTGGATTGGCATAGTCAAAGCAGACACAAAGATCAATACCAGTGGATTAGGGGCCGGATTGTCAGTTCAAATGACTATGTCAAGGCGCGTCGCTCCCGCCACAACCGAAGCTTCCTCCGGCTCCGTGCGTAGAGTCATCAGAGTGAATGAGTATGCGACATGTATCTAAAGCAATATTCAGGGATGGCGCAATTTGGGACACCAAGCCGCGCTTGCGCCACAACTCAATGATCCCCGAGGTACCATGCTCAGGTGAGGTAATCGAACACGAAGAGTTTTCGGAGGGACAAGTACACGTTGCGATCTGATCAGCCTGCGGCACGGAGTTTCAATATGTGCCGGATTCAGACTGGGTAAGAACGATTTCTCCCGGGATGCGAAACCCTCAATGAGTAATATAGAGATTTTTGATGAGCCACCGCTAGTCAAACTCAGTACTACTGCCCTCTTCTCCACAAACGTACAGTGGCGATTGAGGGTTGCGTATAGCCAGGCGGATCGGATTTTTCCCCGAGCGGGTTCCGCGAATCCACGGTATTAGTTGTCAAGATACCCCCTTTGTAAGGGGCCTTCAGCCCGCTTAGCTCTAGAAAGCACGTCCACACGCTGATGCCCATCTCTGGGAAATCTGCTGTCAAGCGAGTGCACTTACCCTTTCCAACGAAGGATGCACCGGCAATTTCGCCTTCGCCGTAGAAGCTCGTTATTCTTGGATCGCCCGTCTTCCGAAACAGGCATGCAAAGATGCTGTTTTTTGCCCCTCGGTGCTAACGACGGCTCCATTCTTCTTGCTCGTGGTCACTGGATGAAACACGAATTTGGCTTCCGAAAAAAATCAGGAAAACCCGTGTGCTCAGCCGAACAATATTCACTCGGCATATCGCGAGACAACCGTACCGACCTAATCACATAGATCTCTTCTTTCTTGGGGTGGTCAGAGGTTAACGCCTCGCCAGAAGTGAGGCAGGCAACCGCAACAACAACTGTACAGAGGGCTGGCAATGATCTGAGTTTCATAGGAGCCTCCTATGATTGAAATCTCAGTTTCTGAACAGAAACATAATTGCTGGTCAGGCGTATCCACAACCTTGCGCTTTTGCTTCGCCTATAATGCTTCGCGTGGCTGGCCGTCGCAAACTCATCGCAGCGGATCGTGAGTTGGTGTTCTCCCATTTCGGCCGGCATCGTCCTTTCGAGTCAATCATTTTAAAAGCTACCGCCCTAAACGAAGACTTTTAGGGCGGCATTTGCTAGTTCCGACTGGCCGGAGGGACGATACCGTTCAATCGCAGATATTCAACCAGCTGGCCGTAGTGGTCCCAGGTGTGAACGCAATCTTCGATTGCAACGCCGAGGCGAGTTGCTGTCCCGTCCGGCCACGGAGAGATGTGTGGAGTCGGAATTGGACTCTTCGCCTCATCGATCGCCGCAGCCGCGCGATGCATGTATGCGAACGAGCCTTTCAGGTACGCGATGATCTGCGTTTTCGTTTTCACGGATGCTGAACCGTGTTCGTCATCATTCACGTCTCCCCGAGGGTTCTCGCCGAGCATCCCCGCGCCGAGGAGATAGTTATCTGCAGCGATGTGCTTCAACTGTTCGGCAAACGTGCGTACGCCGTTGAATTCGCCTGACCTCGGGGCAAAGCTGTACTTTTCAGCCGGCATCGCGTCGGCAACCTCGATGAGCCTCTTCTCTTGAAAATCGAGAATGAAGTCAAGAATTTGAGTGTTGGTGCGGTTCGACTTTGCTTTTGAGGTTTGTGCAAAACAAACGCTAGTCAGGACCAGAACGAATAGCATTTTCGTTTTCATGAGTTCTCCTAAAGAAATGAATTTGAAATTAGGCACACGTGCACACACGTGTGCTGTCGTGCGAGTTCACAGATCAATTTTCTTTAGGAAAATGGGGGGCCGCGGTCGGTCTCAGGTGAGCCGATCGAGGACTTGCGCAGAGCGGGTCCTGATGGAAGTAAAACCTGCGCAGTCACCAGCGTCAGCGGACTAGGAATCTCAAACTTGGTGAATGCGACGATGTGAACTTGGACCAGACCGCGAATGTCACAGTGTGCTGGTACTGCCTTGAGAAAAGGGCTGCAGCGAGGAGCGTTGGCAGCGTGCAGTTGTCGTTGGCAGCTTGGGCCCACCGATCTGACACAACCGTTGCTGTAGGAACTCCCGGCGCCCTCGACGCATGCTGACGCCGAGGTGGCCAGGGTCACGATCAACAGCGCGGAAATGATGCCATCGCGGGTCAAGTTATAGAAGCTAGGCTACCACGAAGGGTATTGGACGCCTACTATCGCCGTGAGCGCCGGTTGCTCCTTGGTCTTCGTAGTAAGGCCCGTCGTCGCTGGCATCAATGTGCACTGTCGCGGCAGCGTTAGCCCCGCGAGTCAAGGTCTTGAATATAGCGACTGATCTGATTTAGGTGGGAAAGGTCGTGACCGGCCAGCAATCGTACCATCACGGCCAAGGACTCCGCGCCTCGCTCATTGTGCTGCCCGCTGCGTTGCAAATCCTCTGGTGACATTCGTCTCCAAACAGACAAATTGAGTACGCGCAGCGTCCGAAATATTTCGACAAGGTCGGACGGCTCGCGTTCATTGTGGCGGAGGGAGGCTACCCAAGCATCCTGCCTGAAGCCGAGAATAGCCGGCTCGTCCTCGCAAAGGATCAATCTGAGGCGATATCCATAAGCCCATTCGCTATCGGTGAGATGGCCGATGATTTCGTTCGGAGTCCATTTCCCTTTAATTGCTCGCCCGCGCAGGACTTCCGCCGGATGTCTGTACACAATATCGGCCAGGGTCGATGCCGTCTGCCCTAACACCTCGATCGGATCCCTGCCAGCCAACAGGTTGAGCAGCTTTTCGCGGTAGGTCCATGGGGCCGACACCTCTAGTCCCGGTTGCGCCGTCATAATCAACTCCTTCCGTTGCACCTTCTCGAATCCAAAATTTTTCGCCTGGAGAGCGGGAAACAGGCGCTCGGGTGATCTTGAATCGGTGAGACTAGGCCGTCAACGCCTGGAATGGAATCTCGTGGAACCTCGGCTTCTTTTTCCAGGGCGAAGCCTTCAACTTTCCAGCCTTCCGCGCCGCCGATGATTTTCTTCACTTTCCGGCCAAGGAGCGCCCGAAGCCAACGCCCCCTGAACCTCCCGGCCGTCGGTTTTGAGAGACAGGAGCTTCTCAAAGTGATCGAGGGCCGTTTGCGAATCGGCGGCGGTCTCAGTGCGTATGTTCATAAACCACTGTTACCCGATTCCAGAACTTTGTCGATAGGCAGAAATGCCAATATGCGCTAAAATCCTGCCATGCGCCCCTGGGACCGTCGCCGCGTGGCTGCTCTGCTTTACGACGGCCTCAGCATCTTCGAGTTCGGGATCGTGGTGGAGATTTTCGGCTTGCCGAGGCCGGAGCTGGAGGTCGATTGGTACAAGTTCGAGACCTTCTCGCACCAGCGTGGCCCGCTCCGCACGACTGGCGGCGTTCACGTCGAGGCACGTCGTGGATTGCGGACCTTGCAACAGGCCGGAACGATCGTTATTTCGGGCTGGAAGCGAGCCAGCGAACCTCCTCCGGAATCTCTCCTTAAAGCGCTGCGTTCGGCGCATGCTCGCGGCGCACGTCTGGTCTCCATTTGTTCCGGAGCCTTCGTTCTTGCGGCCACCGGCCTGCTCGATGGCAGGCGCGCCACCACGCACTGGCGTTACGCGGAAGAGTTGGCTTCCCGCTTTCCGAAGATTCGCGTCGACCCAGGCGTTCTGTACGTGGATGAAGGCAGCATTCTGACTTCGGCGGGCAGCGCCGCGGGCATAGACCTTTGCCTGCACATCGTCCGGTGCGATTATGGCGCCGAAATTGCCAACCGAGTGGCTCGCCGGTTGGTCATGCCGCCGCACCGCGACGGCGGTCAAGCGCAATACGTCCAAAAGCCCGTCTACAGCCGGGAGGCCGGAGGGCTCGCGTCGCTCTTGCAATGGGCGCAATTGCATTTGGGCCAGGCTCTGCGCGTGGAGGATCTGGCCCGCCACGCGGGGATGTCACCGCGCACTTTCGCCCGCCAGTTCCGCCAGCAGACTGGAACCACGCCTCACCAATGGCTCACCCACCAGCGTCTCCTGGCAGCGCAGATGCGGCTCGAAAAGACAGACGACGGGATCGATGCGATTGCCGAGGCGGTGGGGCTACAGTCGGCGGCGACGTTGCGGCAGCACTTCAGCCGGACGCTGGACACGACACCAACCGCCTATCGCCGTCGGTTCTCTACCACGTAGGGCGGGGCCGCGCCGGTTTCGGGATTTCACGGTTCAGTCACGGAATTCGCTGACGGGCGCGGTGACCCACAGATTTCTCCGATTTAGCTAATTCATATCTTCTGCGATTCTCCCAGGGTTTTTCTGACCACAATCGTCATTCGAAGCATCTGCTCCGTCGCTGATCCGGATAGGCTACGACGCCTGCCTTCGCTATCGCTCGGGCATGCTAAAGCCAATCAATTTATGACCTTTGCCAGTACCTCCTCGTCTCCGAGGCGGTTGGCAGGATTTTGGCGAAGAATGTCTTTTCTGCCTATCGAATTCTGTCCGCAATTAGCCCACAGTAAAGCAAGTGGAGGGGACGCACTGCCTAGTTCTGCGGAGCATGCAATGAAGACGATCCGCGTAATCATTGTTCTGTTGCTTATCTTCGTCAGTGGCGTGCCCGGCGCGACGCCAGGAGGTTTGTTCGTCATTCGTGACGATCATCCGAGGGCCGCGATGGAAGCGAAGCAGCAGAACCGACCGATCTTGGTATGGGCGCCGTGGTGATCGATGTTCAAGGCAATCAGCCCCTGGCCGAGGAAGCCTTGTCGCTTCCAATCACGGTCCGAGATCACCGCGATTCGATTCAAGGCACGCTCATGTACATCGAGGTCGCGCGTAAACGCCAGACAGCAGCGCTCCAATGGGTGATTGTTGGCGGCCGAACTGGACGCCAACATGCCCGAGAGCGACGATGAGCGCTCGGCCCTGGATATTGTGAGAGCCGCTGAAAATATTCCGAGTCAAGGATCACGGGAGAAGAATTTGGCCTCGCTCCGGAACCTGTTGCGGCTAAGTTCTAAGCCGCCGAAATAGCTAGCAACGTATGGAGCGGATGTCACATGGAATGGCCCGTGCGCACGCGAGACGCAGGAAAGTCAGCCGGAGATCGATACGCACTCGGTTGCCAATTGGAAGTGATTCACCCATGAAAACGCGGAGATCAGAGATTTCTGAAATGACCGTGAGCAGGGCTGGACAATCCTATAAGCTTTGCTACTTTAATCGGCCTGCCGCTGGTTCTCCGATCCTTTACATCCACGGCCTCGGCTGCTCTAAGGCCGATTTTATGGTGGTCGCGGATATTCCAGAACTTCAACCATTTCGCCTTGTCTGCGCAGATCTTCCCGGTTGCGGCGATTCCCCCTACTGTAGCGAGCAGCCCCTGGATATTGATGGCATCGTGGAGTTGATGGAAGGTTTTGTGAAGAATCTCGGGCTTCCTCCCTTTCTTCTGGTGGGCGGCAGCCTCGGTGGACTGGTCGCTCTCCTCTACGCCGAGCGCAATTCGGACAAGATTGTTGGATTCGCAAACGTAGAAGGCAATCTTGCCCCAGAAGACTGTATGTTCAGCCGCAGTGTGATACCCCATCCCTATTCCCACTTCGAAACGGTAGTGTTCCCACAAATCAAAAAGGCAGTGGCGGCAAAGCGTGGATCCGGCTTTGCATGGCATGCGCAAGTGCTTGAGAATGCCGATCCCCGGGCCTACTACGACGATGCGTTCCAGACGGTCGAGTATTCGGACCAGGGTAATCTCCTCCAACACTTTCTGAGCCTTCCAGTTCCAACATGCTTCATATACGGTTCACAGAACCGCCACCTGTCATATTTGCCGCATCTTCGGCGGTCTAACTGCTTGGTTTTAGAGATACCGAACGCAAATCATTTCCTGTTCTATGACGAGCCCCGCCACTATGCGGTGGCGCTTGCTTCGTTTGCCCGAGATTCCTGTTTTGCAGGCCGCCGCCTAGGGCATTCCGGCGGCGAGCTGACCGTGACCCAAAAACTATTGCAGTCAGGTCCTGAATATCTGGGAAGTAAGAAGGTTAAAGAATCCTAGGTCTGTAGAAGACATGAGATTCAGGAGGAAAAAACAATGTCCAAGTTGATGAATGCAATATCGCGGGTGGCAGAAACCCCTGCCGCTGATTCGGGAGACGCCCTTCGTCATTTTGAGCGGCTTTTAACGCTCGAGACAGACTGTTGGGACGTGCACGAATCCATAAAAAATGGCACGCCTGATTTCGTGTTGCTGGACGTCCGCGGCCCGCAATCGTTCCAGGCTGGCCACGTACCGGGTGCAATCAACCTTCCGCACGGCAAGATCAACGAACGAAATTTGAGCCCCTATCCAATGGAAACTCTTTTCGTCGTCTACTGCAATGGTCCACACTGCAACGGCTCCGATCGTGCAGCTGTGAATCTGGCGCGATTGGGAAGGAGGGTGAAGAAGATGATCGGCGGGATCGAAGGTTGGAAAGATGAGGGTTTCGACCTGGATCAATTGGAACCAGTCTCATAAATGGCCGAGGCGATAATAGGTGTTCTGGGAACGCTCTGCGCGACTCCGTATGCGCCGATGGCCGGACGTTGGGAATTGAACGATGAGCAATGGGCCGTGGTGGAACCGCTTTTGCGGCCGGCCTGCCGCGCGGACGACCGCGGTTGTCCATAGCACGTATAACACTTTCAGAACTCCATCCCCGCAGATATCTCGGGAGGAGGATGGAGTGAGCTTTCAAAGGCGCCAATTACTCGCGCCTCGAATCTTCAACCGGCGCAACTGTGTTCAGGGACCATGCTCAGCTCGAGGTCGCACCCCGAAGACATTGGGAACCGGCCAGGCGATTGCATTGCTATCGTTTTCCTTGAATGAGGTCTCGAAGCTGCCGTACAGTTCCATCTCTTCTTCGCCAGCGTGCACATAAAGCTGGGCCTCAGGCCCTCCTTCAAGATGTTGTGCAGCCACCAGTCCAATATCTGAAGCTAGTAGCTCCTGGTTTAAGTCATGCATGGAAAATGGCGCGCGGGAAAAGATGAACAAAATGCGTCCTGCGCTATCCTCCCCCAGGGCGGCCTCGCTCCATTTGTAACTTTGCTGGCCCCACTGGTTCAATCCCGATCTTTTAACCAGTCGCAGGTTCTGCACCGCCGAGGCATAGTTTTTAAGGATGCCTTGCATCGTTAGTGTCGGGGTATCCAGATCAAAGATGTGAAACGACTGGAGCTTATCAGTTCTGGGATTGAAAGCAGCTACCGATTGATACTTATTTATCTTGCTGTTGCCGACTCTATCGAGATAGCGGGAGTATCCCAGGTGGGTTTTACCGTCGCCGGCAAACATTCCGGCATTGATCGCTGCTGCGAACTTGTGCGTCTTGCACCAGTCCTTCGCAGTATGCCCGACGTTCTCCCCGGTCTGACCAATGCCAATCGCCTCCAGTTCCCAAAGCTTGGGGTCAATGCGCAGTACTGCGATACGAGAATCGCCCATGGCGCTGGGATGGATGGGGGTAATGTATCGAAAGTCCATCCCGAGAGCCAGAATTCGCCAGTCAGACTTCCGCGAAGAACTGTTCGCAAACAAGAAGCTACATAACAACAAGCCGATGATCGATCTGGATATTCTGTACATCGTGGGCAAAGAGAGACCACACCATTTGCTTGGGCGAGTTTACCTTAATATCCTTCTCAATTGATTGTGGGCTGGATCTCGAGAAAACATCCCGCCTCGGGGCGACGCCGAACTTCTTCCTTGACATCCCCTTTTGATAGAGCTCCTTGAAGTCGACTAGGCCATTTACCGAGGCCTTCTGGCGAAACGGCCCCTCAAAGTGCGATGGGTCACGAGAAACCAAAGACGATCACGACTGCCATGCGCAGAAGGGAATCACGTTTGTACATGATGAGACCGACGAATGGATTTTGGCAGCTGGAACAGCATCAGCGCTCAAAATCCCTGTCCAGCCATTTGAGTCTTGATGCGATTTAGCGCCAATTCAGGTGTTCGTGGATATGCATTCACGATCAAGAACACATTGTTATGCACTCTACTCGTCTAGTTGGCATTCCGCTATGCTGCGCGCCTGGGCCGGGCATCTACTTCCTCTAATTTTCCCATGACGCGGCGCAGGCGGGTGGAAAGGGCGATGCGCGTGACTCCACGTATAAAAAGTGCCGCGCCGACTAGGGTCCCGATCGCCCAGATGGAACTTGCTGGCCAATGGGCAAGGATCAGAAATCCCAGGATCGCAGTAATCGCTGCGTCAAAGAGAAGCCAGCCCCAGCCTGAAATTGGCTTCATTTGAAAGGCCAGGACTGCCGCAGCACCGGCCTCAACGACCAACATTACGCCGAGGGCTACAGTAAGCACGGCTACACCCCAGAGAGGATTCAGGAGCAACACGACTCCTCCAAAGCCGTACACCACGCCGAGCAGTAGTCTCATAAAGAACGCACCCACGGTGTGCGCACGCAGCGCCTGGATAAGCTCGAAGACGCCAGCGATGACCAAGATCGAGCCGATAACGATTGTCGTAACCTTGGCGGCAAAAAGTGGGTAAACAACGAGGAGCAATCCGAGAACTGCTGTCAGGATACCGAGGACAATCCCCCACGCTGCGCGACTCTTAATGTCGCCCGTAAGCTCGCTGCGCAAATTCGAAGATGCTGACATAAACAAGTCTCCCTGGCTCTTTGAACTGGAAGTTGAATTTGATTAAATCTTCGACCTAAAGGATGCGTTCACCCCACTGACAACATTGCCAGTGGGACTTGGGTAGAGTTTCCGAACTGAGCGCGCAGATCGCAGGCGAGAACACGCAACTATACGCTTTTTCCTTGCCTTTAAGGTTTCGGATGGCGGGCCGTCGCAAAACTGGACCTTAGAAGATTCGCACTTTCCTTAACGTGAAGTGTCCGCACTGGGGCGGCGGTGAAGATTCCGCCCAATCAAAAGGTGGGTATAGATTTTGACCACGTTGCGCCGCCCAGGATGTGGGCATAATCTTTACGCCCAGATCGCCCTAGTCTTTGGTATAGCTGTGTAAATTGACAGTTTTTTAAGACAAACCAGTGTCTTAGGATTTGTGGTAGATAGACCCCACGCAACATCCCGCTGTATCAGGGGCAGCGGGTTCTTATCCTCCCTACCCAATCCATCCACAAAACAGATGTCTAATCCCTCGTGAAGCGCAATGTCAAACGTTTCGTGCTTCCTTGCGCTCTGGCCCACAGGCGTTCCTATTCCCGTTCGACGGAGTAAGTGGGAGTGCCAATCCCTGTGGCGCGGAATGGCGGGATTCTCAATTGGAAAAAGCTGAACCAGACCTCCCGTCGGGTCGATGAGCCATGTGGAGAGTTTCCGACAACTACTCTACGGTGAGGTCCTAGGAAAGCAGGAATGCGTCACGAATTCTCTGGAATTCTCCCTGTGCGTACCCTGGCCCCAAGACAGTCTTTGGATCGATGGGTTTGCCCTCAAACCGATCACCTCGGTAACGAGGAAAAAAATGCATGTGCAGGTGAGGTAATGAGTTGCCATGAATTTCATAATTCAACTTCACAGCCCCCGTTGCGGCGCTAAGAGCCTTAGACACTTTTTGTGCATCTCGCATGAATGCCACAGCCACTTGCTCCGCCAACTCGTGCAGTTCAACAGCATGAGTTCGAGACACCAGGCACACGTACCCAGGGACCGGGGCAAACTCTTGCATCGTGACCCAAGAGGTTTCCAGAGTGGCAATAACGTCCAGGGGTTCTTTCCGACAGCAAATCGGGCACGCAGTGCCCGAACACATTGCAGTCCAGCGTTCATGGTCGTTCCATGTGCTCACTTCTGGGCTCTCCGACTCAGCTGTAGTTTAGAGAGGTTCATAGCAGGCAATGTTACGACCTTGCGCTTTCCGCTCGCATCTTTCGCCATCGATGGGTTTTTGGGCTTTAGTAAAACCCGTCACACCGCACGATCCGGAAATGTTTGATAATTCCTGAATGGAAGCTAACGGATTACCCTCCCGCACCTCGATCCTGACAGCCGCAGCGCGTGCCTTTGGGTCGCGCGAGCCAGATGTTAGCGTGCGCAATCCCGACTGGTTGGCTGAACGACTGATCGGCCCAGCTGAGTTAGCTTTGATAGCTGAGCATCCCATCAGCAAGGCTCTCGACCGGGATTTTCAAGATGCTATTAACGATCCCGATGTCTTTGGCTTCGCCTGGCTGATGTTGGTGCGGACGCGCTTTATAGACGAGCGGTTGGAGCATGCCATCCGTAACGGAGCGACCCAGGTGGTGATCATGGGAGCCGGGTTCGATACACGCGCCCATCGCTTCGCCGAACTATTACAGGGCACGCCGGTCATCGAAATCGATTACGGCGCCACCCAGCTGTACAAGAAGCAGCGCGTCGAAGCAGCTCTGGGCGGCGCGCCCGCCAACGTGGTCTATGCATCGATCGACTTCGCGCGAGAAAGCCTGGGAGAAGTATTGCGTCGCGCCGGTTTCCAGTCCGGACGCAAAACCTATTACATTTGCGAGGGCGTCAGCATGTACGTCCCCGAAGAGGGTATGAAGGAAACCCTGCGCGCGATCGCTGCGGAATCCGCTCCGGGCAGTGCGCTTCTCCTTGAGTATCTCAACCGTGGCGGGCTTGAAGTCCTGACGAAGTATCCCATGGGAATGGTTAAGAATGCCATCTCTTGGGGAGAGCCTTTCGTGTTCGGTGTGCCCGACGGGAACGATCGTGAGTTCTTCCTCGAAACGGGGTTGGAGCTAGGTGAGACGCTGAAGGTTGGCAGCCCCGAATCGATTAGAAGATATGCTATGCGCCAGGACGGGAGCTACTATGGCGCCCATCTGGAGAAGGTATTTCAGCAGCGGCGGGAGGCCGCGCTACAGGCCATGGACGAAGTAGGTCGCCAGCAAGCCGCGATGGCCGCCGCGATGTCGGGCTATTGGCTAGCCGAGTTAACCGTCACCTAGCTGACGAAATCCATCGCGTTTTATCACAAGGGCCCTGAACGGGCTTCTCAATGGGCGACAAAGGGATTTTTCGTAAATTGATACCCCTATTGGCGCGGCCCGAAGGGATACCTGGCTGCGATTGTTGCGACGGTGGCTTTTCACTGACCAATCGAGGTTCGTAGGCACATTGCTTCAAGACCTCAACAACGGGCCCGACAAATTCACTGTCACTCTCAATGACTTTGAGATTTATCGTCATTTGAGCAAGAAACGCGAACTTGCTTATCAACGGATGTCATAAATCTCTAACACCCCATGCCGCACAATCGCTAATTTCGTTCCTCCAGGAGATTCTAAGGGCGGACGAAAGCCGCCAATGAATGGGTGCTAGATCGAGCATTTCTGTCTCGACCGCACGAAGAACTGCGTGGATTGGGTGGAGAGAAAGTGTGACGAACGGGAGGCGGAGCGATGCGCACCGGCATTCAGCGGACGTTCAGGTTCCACGCCTAGTATCATTTATGTGAGAAGCGAAGATCTTCGTTGGCGCTTGTCTGAGGGCAATTCCTCGCTGGCGAAGTACAAATAAAGCCTTGGAACTCTTCAAAGGAACTTGGATTTGGGTGCTCGTCCCCCTGGTGATCATCGGCGTATTCGCCGGATTCCAGCTCACCAGACAGACGGACCCCGAGTACTTCACAGCCAAAGTGGAGAAGGGAGACATCCATCAAGTCATCGAGGCCACGGGCACGATTAACCCCGTGACTTCTGTTCAAGTGGGCTCCCAGGTTTCGGGGATGATTTCCAAGCTGTACGTAGATTTCAATTCAAAAGTCACCAAGGGCCAAGTCATCGCGGAGATCGATCCCAAGCTGTTCCAAGGTGCAGTTCTCCAGGCGCAGGCGGATCTCCAGAACGCGCAAGCGTTGCTGGCCGCGGCCAAAGCGAACATGGCAAAAGATCAGGCCACTCTGCAACAGAACAAACTCGACTATGAGCGGGCCGTCGCCCTCCAGCGGGAATCAGTGAACAGCCAACAGCAGCTCGATCAAGCGAAAGCGACTTACGACGCAATAACGGCGCAGGTCGGCTCGGACCGGGCAGCCATTCAACAAGCGGAAGCGCAGGCCGCTCAGAAGACGGCGACTCTAAAGGTCGCTCAAACCAACTTGGACTACACCATCATTCGTGCTCCGATCAACGGGACCGTCGTAGCCAGGAACATCGATATTGGCCAGACGGTCGCTGCTTCCTTACAGGCACCAACGCTCTTCATGATCGCGCTCGACCTGACCAAAATGCAGGTCTATGCCAAGACCGATGAAGGCGATGTGGGCCAGATCCGGCCCGGACAGAAAGGCGACTTTCAGGTCGACGCGTTCCCTAAAGAAACCTTCCACGGAGTTGTGTTCCAAGTGCGTATGAATGCGACGAGCATTCAGAATGTTGTCACCTACGACACCATTGTGAACTTCGAAAACCCCCAGTTGAAGCTCTTTCCCGGAATGACCGCCTATGTATCAATCCCGGTTGCCTCGGTCACAGATGTGGTGAGGATTCCAAATGCCGCGCTACGGTACAAGCCTGATCTACCCGCAGAAAAAGTGCAGGAGCTGTATAGCAGGTACGGAGTAACTGCGAGTGCAGCCGCACCGGTGTCAACAACTGCGAAGCAGCCGGGCACCATGGGAAAAGAGCGTTCCGTCCCGAAGCCGAACACAACGTCTGGGTCTGATATGGCAGTTGTCTGGAAGCTACAGGCGGACAAGTCACTTAGGCCACTCCAGATTCATGTTGGGTTAACCGATCACACGTACACAGCATTGATTTCTGGAGATCTTCAACCCGGAGACGAACTGGTTACGGGTGCAACTACCGTAAAGCAGGAAACTGCGGGCCCAGGTCTGACTCCTCAACGACGCTAGGCTCCCAAATGGCAACTAAGAATTCAGTCACGACAACAAATATGGTTGCGGCTGATCGTACCGTGCCACTCGTCGAAGCGCATGACCTCAGAAAGAACTACCAGCTGGGGGAGACGGAAGTCCACGCGCTTCGAGGTATCAGCGTGAAAATCAACCCAGGCGACTTCGTTGCTATTATGGGCGCGAGCGGCAGCGGAAAATCCACGTTTATGAACATTCTGGGGTGCTTGGATAAACCGACATCAGGGCGATATCTACTGGAGGGTACTGACGTATCTGCGCTAACCAAGAAGGAATTGGCACAAATCAGAAATCAAAAGATCGGTTTCGTATTTCAAGGTTTCAACCTCCTCGGTCGTACGACTGCCCTTGAGAACACCGAGTTGCCGATGCTTTATTCCAAGACCCACAAGAATAAGCGCCGGGAACGTGCCCGCGAGGCATTAACCCAAGTTGGATTGGGAGATCGGGCGGATCATCTTCCATCTCAACTCTCGGGCGGGCAACAACAAAGAGTGGCCATCGCTAGAGCGCTTGTGAATCAGCCGCGGATGCTGCTTGCGGATGAACCAACAGGGAACTTGGACAGTCGCACTTCCGTGGAAGTCATGGAAATCTTCCAAAGGCTGAACGCAAGTGGGTTGACCATCATTCTGGTCACGCATGAACCGGACATTGCCCAGTTTGCGAAACGTGAGCTCGTCTTTCGCGATGGTCAGATCAGGAGAGACGATGTCGTTGAGGTTCCCCACGTGGCCAGCCAGGTTTTGCAAACCATGCCCACCATCAAGGATTAGAACATCTCCATGGATTTATCGTCAGCATTCATGCTTGCACTCCGCGCGCTGGGACGGAACAAGATGCGTTCCAGCCTGACCATGCTCGGCCTGATCATTGGAGTAGGTGCGGTGATTGCTGTCATCGGTATTGGGGAGGGGGCGGCAACGAAGGCTCAAGAACAACTGGCAGCGATGGGCTCTAACATGTTGTTCGTCGGCTCCGGATCGGTGAATCGATACGGGTTGCACGTAGGAAGTTTTCAAACGAAGACCCTGGTCCAGGCCGACGCCGGCGCCATCGTTCGAGAATGTCCGTCCGTTTCTGCAGCTGCTCCTGGTACGGGAACCGGTCAACAGGTTGTGTACGGGAACGAAAACTGGGCTACACAGATCACTGGAACTGAGCCGCAGTATTTTGAAGTCAGAAACTGGCCCTTCGCCAGCGGCACATCGTTCACTGAAGACGATGTCACTCAAGCTGCTACTGTCGCGGTGTTGGGGGATACGGTTCGGAAATATCTTTTTGGCTCACGCAACCCTATTGGGGAAACGATTCGCATCGGCACATTGCCATTTAAGGTTGTTGGAGTGCTCACACCAAAAGGAACGAGTGCCGGCAGCAATCAGGATGAGGACGACGTCATCATTGCGCCATTAACGACAGTGCAAAAGAAGTTGCTCGGTCAGGAGTGGCTGCGATGGATCATGGTTTCCGCTTTGTCCCGGCAAGCAAGCTATGTTGCGCAGCAGCAGATTGAGAGCCTATTACGCGACCGTCACAAGATCAGATCCGGCGACCCTGCGGACTTTGTTGTCCGCAATCTCGCCGACATGGCGGATGCGGCAGCGGAGCAGGGTAAGGTCATGACGGTGCTGCTCACTATTGTGGCGAGCATTGCTTTGCTCGTTGGCGGGATCGGCATCATGAACATCATGCTGGTATCGGTCACGGAACGCACGCGCGAAATCGGCGTTAGGATGGCGGTAGGTGCCACCGAGGAAGATGTTCGGCTGCAATTCCTGATCGAAGCTCTGGTGCTTGGCCTGAGCGGAGGAACCCTCGGTGTCATTTTCGGAGTTGCCAGCTCGCTCGCCGTTTCTCATGGTCTGGGATGGCCTGTTCGGATTCCCCCGTATTCGATAGCCGTCTCAACTCTTTTCGCGATCGCGATTGCGCTGTTTTTCGGGTTTTATCCGGCAAGACGAGCCTCACGGCTGAACCCGATTGATGCGCTTCGATTTGAATAGACAACGGGTTTCGACATGATGATCTACGTCCATTCCATCTGGAGCGAGGCAATGAAGTCATTGCGACGCAACCTGATTAGGACTGTTCTAACCGTCCTGGGTCTCGTGGTCGGCATTGCCGCTTTTATCTGTGTCGTTGGAGTGGGCAAGGCTGGGTCGGCAAAGGTGGAACAGGAGCTCCAGAAGCTTGGCGACAACATGATCTGGATTGAGGCCGGTAGCCGTGCGACCAATGGGGTTAGATTTGGAACACGAGAGACAAAGAGTCTGACGGTCGAAGACGCGCGGGCCATCTTCGCAGAAATTCCTGGCCTCAAACGCATGAGTCCCAATGTCGATGGACGGGCTCAAGTCGTCTATGGGGCTCAGAACTGGAACACAACGTACCGCGGAGTGGCCCCCGAGTACTTTGACATTCGAAGATGGGAAATTAAGGCAGGAACGATCTTTACGCACGACGATGTAGAAAGAGATGTTCCCGTTTGCATTCTCGGTCAGACAGTGCTCGAGAATCTCTTTCCTAACGAAGACCCGGTGGGAAGAAGCATTCGCGTACAGGCCATGCCTTGCCGTGTCATTGGCGTATTCCAGCCTAAAGGAGCATCCGCCAGCGGCTGGGATCAAGATGATTTCGTGGCGATGCCATACACAACCGCCATGAAGCGCATTGGGGGAACGAGTTGGCTTGACGATATCTTCTTCTCGGCTACTTCGCGAAACGCGATCCCTATCGCCACCCGCCAGGCCGTGGCTCTATTGAGAGAACGTCACCACCTCCATCCAGAGGAACCCGATGACTTCAATATTCGCAGCCCGGAAGACGTGATCCGAGCGCAGTTACAGTCAAGGAAAATCTTTACCTTGCTCCTCGGCACCATCGCTTCGCTGGCCCTGCTCGTGGGTGGGATCGGCATCATGAATATCATGCTGGTCTCGGTTACCGAGCGCACGCGGGAAATCGGAGTTCGATTGGCCGTCGGCGCCACAGAGGGGGACATTCAGTTTCAATTCCTGGCGGAAGCCATTGCGATCAGTATCCTCGGGGGTTTTTTAGGGGTGCTTGCTGGCGTGGGTGCATCCTCCATTTTCCAAAGCACATTGCAATGGGACATCAAGCTTAGTCCTCAACTTCTCTTGTTTTCTGGATTGTTTGCAGCAGGGATCGGAATCTTCTTTGCCTACTACCCATCACGCAAAGCATCTCAGCTTAACCCCATCGAAGCGCTCCGATACGAATAATCTGCTTCCTTTGCGATGGCGTGACCTATTCGTGCATTTGCAAGCTGAGCCTGATACTGCACTGCTGCTAGAGATTGGTGGTTAGGCGCGCATATGGCGTTGCGCGACGTGCCGCTCCGCAGATCACGGTAGCGTTCCTATGGCTAAGAAATTGGGCAAGTCGCTCCCTTGTCGCAACACAATGTTCACCATTCCGAATCGGAGCACAGTCGCGAAGCCCACAAACAAAAACATAAGCCGTTGAACGCTGAGCACAGATTCCCTAACAGATGCCGTCACCGTCGCAGGACGCCTTCGTGCGCGCCCGTTAATTGTCGATCTTGCTCATGACACCATAAACGCTAACGCAACTGGTAGTTTTGCCAGTGTCGGGGGGACGATCGACATCGAGAATCTAGACATTGCCACTCGAGCTGTCGAGCTGACTCGCTGAAAGGAGGGCCAGATTCTATGGCCCAACCTTACGAGGACTTGAATCAAGATACGTTCGAGTCTTTGACTCGCTATCGTGCGATTGTCGAGCACGCGCCCGAAGTTTTGGCGCTCCTCGACCCATTGGGGAAAATTCTCTATATCAATCCACATACTGAGAAAGTGCTCGGCTATGGGCGTTACGAAGTCGAAGGGCAAGGCATTTTCGAATTTGTCCATCCCTCAGACGTACAACGGGCCGCTCAGGAATATCTGCAAACCCTTCGCCAAGAAGGAGAGCGTGTTCCGTCGGTATTGAGGATTCGGGACCGCTCCGGTGAATGGGTTCCATTTGAAATCATCGCCAATAACCGTCTCGGAGACCGCAAGATCCGGGCGGTTATTTTCACGGCGCGCGATCTTCGCTTCCGAAAGGAGATCGAAGCCGCTATTCAACGTGCTAACGCTGACACGGAAGCTGAGGTAACCAAGCGCACCACTGAACTCATAAAGATGAATGCCGAACTACGGATCGAAAACCAAGCCAGGCGTCAGGCAGAAAGCCAGCTACAACACACGGTTTCGGTCTTGCATGCCACGCTGGATTCCACAGCTGACGGAATTCTCGTTGTCTCTACAGAAGGCAAGGTCACGAGCTGTAATAGAAAATTTGCGGAAATGTGGCAATTGGATTGCGCAAGCTCCAATGAGAAAGATGATGAAGTTCTTCTTTCACGGGTTTCCGATCAACTGCGAGAACCGGGAGATTTTCTAACCAAGGTGCAAACCCTATATGCGGATCCGACGGCAACCAGCTTCGACGTGCTGCTCTTCAAGGATGGTCGCATTTTTGAACGTTACTCGCAGCCCCAGCATATCAATAACAAGATTACGGGTCGCGTATGGAGCTTCCGCGATGTGACGCACGCGAGAAATCTGGAAGCCGAGTTGCACCAGTATCAGAAGATGGAAGCACTTGGGAAGCTTGCAGGGGGCGTGGCACACGATTTCAACAATCTCTTGATGTTGATTTCAGGGTATGCAACGGACCTAAGGGAAAGTGTCTCTGACAACAGAGAACGGGAGATTTGTGAGCAAATATTGGCAACTACGAGGCAGGCAGCGTCGGTAACTAAACAACTCTTGACGTTCAGCCGAAAACAACCTGAAGCGCCCGTGATGACGGATTTGAACCTGATTGTAATGAACCTGGAACCCATGCTGAGACGCCTGCTCCCAGATCAGATCCAACTGGAGGTTTCACTGGGTCCGAATGCGCTTTTCGTGCGCGTTGATGTTGCCCAGGTCGAAACGATGATTATGAATTTGGCTGTCAACGCAAAGGACGCGATGCCAGAGGGCGGTCGGCTTCTTATTGCCACGAGTTCTGCATCCTTCCCGTCTAACAAAACCGAAAAGAATCATGATGAGGCGTTCGTTGTCCTTGAGGTGACTGACACCGGCTTCGGAATGACAGTGGAAGTGCAGGCACGCATTTTTGAGCCTTTCTTCACCACCAAGGAAATGGGGAGAGGAACGGGGCTTGGACTTTCAACCGTGCTGGGTATTGTTCAGAGGTCTGGAGGCAGCATCGAGGTGAAAAGTACTTCTGGCCGTGGTTCAGCCTTTCGAATTCTGCTTCCTCAGGTGGCAGAACCGTTGAGCGTTACCTCGCCTGTATCCAGTCTAGCTGAGACAGATCCGAGAGGCATGGGTGAAACCATATTGCTCGCGGAAGACGAGTCCGGAATCCGAGCAATGACGCGAGCATATCTGGAGTCAATGGGTTACCGTGTACTCGAGGCGGCAGACGGATTGGAAGCGATTGCTCGATCGTTCGAATATGCCGGCCCCATTGATCTCGTAGTTAGCGACCTCCTGATGCCGCGTCGCCGCGGGGACTCCGCCGTCAAGGAAATTCGAACCCAACGTCCCGGCGTCAAGGTGATCTTCATTTCCGGATACGCCGACGACAGCATCGTGGCGACACCAGAGGAGATTCTGTATAAACCTTTTACATTCCCCGAACTTGGCCGGCGCGTGCGTGCCGTGCTCGATGCCTCTCCGCAGGTACCGAATAGCAGCATGGATTCAGCCGCCGACTGATTCCCGTTGCTGGGTTCAAGCCAAGGCCTCGATCGGGAGAGCGTAGTGAACACAATGGACCATCTCCACCTCTGAAACCAAACGCTATCGCTCTCGGGAAGATTCTCGGACACTTGAGTCGACGCGATCAACAAACAGATAGAGGCCGAAGGAAATCAAAAACATTACGCCTGAAAAAACAGCCCCCGGAAGTGCGCTACCCCGCCTTCCCGCGAGAAAGGATTCCAGAGTGGCACTCAGCAGCCAAATCTGCACGATCAGCAATACTGCAATCAATGACATAGCTCCTGTGATCGCAGTGAGGCCGCGGGTTTTAGAGGGACGTTCGACGCTGTTGGATATTGTCATGACACGTTACACCTTTACGTCCACAGCGACGATTTCTTCGCCGCGATTTTCAAGAACAATTCTCGGAAGAGGTCGTGACGGCGGACCCTGCAGGACTGAGCCGTCCGCTATCGAAAAGAACCCTTTGTGGCAGGGGCATTCGAGCCGGTCACTCTCTCGCGAGTAATAGACCGCGCATGACAGGTGCGTGCATTTCTGGCTGTAGCCGACGTGCTCATCCTCCGAGGTGCGAACCAGGATGCAGCGGTCTTCCTTGCTTGGGTAGGTGAACAGCTTTACTCCTCCCACCGGAATCTCTCCCAGTCGGGCCACGGTCTGTTGCGGATAGCTGGGAGCTCTGTAGAACACAGACCGCAACAGAATCCATAGGTTTCCGACGAACATTCCAAAGCTGGTGACTACGAGGAATTTCGTCAGTTGACGGCGAGTGACGTAGCGTTCGTCGCCGGCCCGAACGGAAAACTCTTCCTTCCATAGCGGCCCGCTACTCGATTGTCGCAGCCACTTCATTTGTCTCCCCCCACATATAGTCCACGACGTCCAGAACGATCCCCTCACGCTCGGCCGGAGCCATCATGAAAACCTTGGTTGTGATCTTCTGCTCACCAAAATAGAAAACGTTCGTTGGCTTTTCTCTGCGCCTGGCAATTTCTTCGCGTCTGACATACGCGAGCGCCTGGCTTGGGCACACGGTCGCACACATCGGGCGTTTCCCCACCGACGTGCGGTCATAGCACATGTCGCATTTCATCATCTGCTGCTCGGGTTCCATCATCTTGGGAATTCCGAAGGGGCAGGCAAGCACACAATTGTTACACGCAATGCAGCGGGGCTTTAAAGACGAGTGGACAATTCCGTCGTCGCCTTTCTTGATGGCATCCGCAGGGCATACTTCAGCGCAGGTCGGCTCATCGCAATGCCAGCAGACATACGCGGCCGAGGTGATGCCTTCGCTGCGCTCGATGAAGTCGAAGTTGATCATCGATTTTCCGCGATGAGTCTCGCATTCCTCGCAGGCCTGCAAACAAGATTGGCATCCGATGCAGCGCGACGGATCAATGTAAAACTCATATCCGAACACTAGACCCCTCCTTTGGAGATATCGTTGCGATGCGCTGCTCGATCATCAGGAGAGGTATCGGGACTCGGCGCAGGCTTGATGGTGCAAGCCGAAACCTTGAACTCGGGAATCTTGCTGCGTGGGTCGAGTGTACGGTGGGTGAGACGATTCGCACTCCGGGTGCCAGGCCAATGATAGGGAATGAAGATAGTATCCGGGCGAATCGTCTTGACCAACAGGGCGCGAACCGTCAGATCGTCGCGCCGCGTGGTCACGGTTACCCAATCGCCGTCCTTGATGCCGTATTGCTGTGCCAGGCGAGGATGAATTTCGGCTTGGGGAGCGGGAGACTGGTCTACTAGGGCACCGATGCGGCGAGTTTGTGTTCCTGACAGATACTGGCTCACGACCCGCCCGGTCGTCAGGTACAACGGATACTGACCGTCGATCGGATCGCCGCTCGGCCGCCATTCCGTCTTGATGAAGTGCGCCTTGCCATCATGGGTATAGAAATTCTTGTCGGAGAAGAGAAGCGGTGTGCCGGGATGGTTGAGATCGGGGCACGGCCAGAAGATGCCCTTTTCCTGATCCACACGTTCGTAGGTAATACCGTAGTAGTCCGCAACCCCCCCGCGCGAAGCGATCCGAAGCTCTTCAAGAATGTCTGCGGGATTCTTGAACGGGAAGTATTGGCCACGGCCCAGACGATGCGCGAGGTCAATCATGATATCGGAGTCGCGGCGCGCCTGGCCCGGTGGATCAACGCTCTTCTGCCAGTGGATGACGCGTCCCTCGGCGCTGCAGCCGAGACCCTCTTCTTCCTCATGCAAGCTGCCGGCAAGGACTACATCCGCGTGGTGGGCTGTTTCCGACAGGAAGAAGTCAATCACTCCGAAGAATTCCAGCTTCGAAAGCGCCTCTCGTGTGAAGTTCGAGTCGGGAAGCGAAACCAGAGGATTGAAGCATGTCGAAAGTAGACCTTTGATCTCGCCCTGGTGAATCGCGTTCATGATCTCCTGCGCGCTGTAGCCGGGCTGAGGAAGTTCCTCAGGTCGAATGCCCCAAACCCCAGCCACATATTCGCGAGCGGCAGGGTCCGCGAGAGAACGCTGGCCGGGAAGTTGATCGCATTTCTGCCCATGCTCCCTTCCGCCTTGTCCGTTGCCTTGGCCGGTAATCATCGTCGGGCCCGACCCTTCCCGTCCAATGTTTCCCGTCGCCAGCGCAATGTTAATCACCGCCGAACAGTTTTCCACGCCCTTCGAGTGATGCTCCAGTCCGCGCGCATGCATCAGGATGGAGTGCTTCGACTCCCCAATCCAGCGCGCGGCTTTCTCAATTGATTCAGGTGGAACGCCAGTAATCTCGGCTGCTTTGTGAGGATTCCACTGCCTGGCGTAGGCGGCCACATCCTCAAATCCTGTGGTGTACTGACCGATGAACTCGCGGTCTTCAAGACCATCGCGCAAGATCACGTGCAACATGCCGAGCAGCAAGGCGAGGTCGGTACCGGGACGCACCGGAAGATACAAATCGGCATTGCGCGTGATTGGCGTGATGCGTGGGTCGGCCACGATCAAGCGTCCGCCATTGTCGCGGCAGCGCCATATGTAGTCGGTGGTAATCGGAGCGCACTCTCCAATGTTGGCGCCGCTGACAAACAGGACTTCGGCCTTGGGGATCTCACTCCACGGAATCGTACTGCGGTCCACCCCGAAAGCCAGCTTGTAAGCGGTTCCCGCCGAAACCATGCACAGGCGTCCGTTGTAGTCGATGTGCCGGGTTCCGAGCGCGACCCGCGCAAACTTGCCAAGCAAATAGGATTTCTCGGTGGAGAGCGACGCTCCTCCGTAAACAGCAACGGCATCTTTGCCGTAGGTGTCTTGAATTTCACGAATGCGCCTGACCGTGAAATCGAGAGATTCGTCCCAACTCGCTGGCTGAAAACCGTTGTCGCGGCGCATCAAAGGAGTAAGCAGGCGGTCGGGGTGGCCGCTTTGCATGTAGCGCTTTACGCCCTTCGGGCAAAGCATGCCGCGGTTGAAAGGGAAGTCCTCCCACGGCTCAAAACCGATGATCCGATTCTCACGAACCTTGAGCTGAATGCCGCACTGCTGTCCGCAGAAGCAACAGTGAGTCTTCACCAGTTTCTCGGCGGGATGGATCGATTCGTCTTTCCATCCACCAGGTGGAACGTAATTCAGATGAGGCCCGAACTGTTCCTTGAGTGCCTCTTCCGAGATCGGGGCCTTAGCCATTTGCTTCCTCTTTGAGTCTGAGCTGGGCCAGGGAGAGCGATTTGCGCTTGCATGCCGGACAAAGTTCTTGCCAGTTGCTAACCGGTCCAGACATTTCGTAGTTGAACCCCATCTGAGGCAGAACTTTCATCAGGTCGTCTACGTGCATTCGCGACGCATAGCGTTCACCGCAACGGGCGCAGATCGCGCCGCGGTCTTCTGCTCCTGCCTGTTGATAAAGCTTGACACCCAGCTGTGCAGGACGTTGAAAGATATGAAAGAACTTCCCAAACGGTAGATAGAGCAGCGCGGCGATCACGGTGATTGCGTGCAGAATCGCAACAAAGCCGTAGACACTTCCTCCCAGCCACTCCTGAGACACCGTTAGCGCAAGGCCCGTGATGCAAATGGCGAACAGCAGAATCAACGGCCAGAAATCCATCGCCACAGTTTGGACCGCACGCGCGCCCTCATCGCGCATACGCCGCCACAGCGAAAGTGCGACTCCTCCGAGGACAAGAATTGCCGAGATGTCCAATCCATGAAACAGCAATAATGCGGTGATCGTGTGCAGGTGAAAATGGCCCGCGGGGTATCCGAAGAGGGAGATGGTATACACCATTTGATCGTTCGGAGCGCTGGTGAACTGGATCCATCCGAAGACGAGCGGGAACGTAATGGCAGCCGCCAGTAGGCAGCCCCAAAAAATCAACTGATGCATAGCCCAACGGAGTGTGGACCGTTTTGCAATGAAGGTCTGGGAGAGCAGGTGCGTTGCGACGAGTGCCACCACTCGACCGAAACTGTGAAATATTCCGCGCTCTTTGAAAAGCTGCCAACCCCGTTGCCAATAGACGCGTGTCGGAGGCTTTCGAATCCAGACCGAGTAGTGATACACCACACCCCAGGTCGCGAAGATGATTGCAAAGGTATAGATGACGAGCGCCGCGTCAAAATTCTGAAGGTTGCGCGAACCCAGTACGATGGCTGCGACAAGCACGCTGGTCCACAACGTTGCCCACGCGCCAGCTCTGACCCTATCGGCAGCGCGAATAACATGAGCAGGAAGCTTTGCTTGAAGTTCGTCCTCTCGTGGCAAGAACACCCGTGCGTTGAGCCACCAAAGAACGCAAGCCACTACCGACAAGAGCAAAAATCCCGGCCAGACAATTCCGAGCTTGTCGCGAAATGCGCCCAAAAGCAGCGGCGGAAAAAAGCCCCCCATTCCTCCCATCGCTCCGACTAATCCAGTAACAGTCGCGCGCTGATTCGGGAAGTAGCGAGGCACGAGTTGGAACACAGCACCGTTTCCTATTCCCAACAGCGCAGCGGATCCCAGCGCACCGACCGTGAACGGAAGCATCGATTGCACAGCAAGCAGCAGTCCGAAAGCAGCCACGGCCGGCAGAATCCACGAAAGAACCCGCGATCCTCCGATTCGGTCCGAGAGCCACCCGCCAATGGGACGGCATAGAGTCGCAAGTACGACGAATCCTGCGGTGCGGAATCCAGCATCGGCTGGTGTGAGGGCAAACTGGTCGCGTAGTAGTGTTGGGAGATAAATCGAGAAGGCGACAAACCCGCCGAACGTCAAAAAGTAGAAACCGGCGAGGGCCCACGCCAGCGGCTCGTGAGCGAGTACCCCGAGCATTTCTGAGAACCCTTTGGGCCGCATCGTCTGCGAGGCATTCCGCGCAAATATCGCGAAGACGACTGCCCAGACGACCAAGATGATTGACATTCCCAGGTAGACTGAGCGGAATCCGAAGGCTGTAGCCGCGACCGGACCGAAAAACACCGTCGCTGACTGTCCGATATTCCCCAAGCCATAGGTCCCGAGAGCGCTGCCCTGACTCTCCATCGAGTACCAGCGGGAAACGTAACCCACACCGACAGCGAAGGAAGACCCCGCCATTCCCAACAGGAATGCGACGATGAGCAGATCCCGATAGCTATTCGCTGATGGAACTAACGCCACCGGAAGGGCGACGAAAAACATCAGCACGGTAAAGACAACGCGTCCGCCGAAACGGTCGGCGAGCATGCCAATGGGAATGCGGGCGAGAGCACCAAGAAGAACAGGTACCGCAACCAGCAACGCCGTCTGCGTAGCAGAAAGATGGAATCTCTCCCGAAAGCTGGGAGCGAACGCGCTGATCAAACCCCAAGCAGCAAAGCAGACGGTGAACGATACCGTTCCTAAAAGCAAGTGCCGCTTGCTAAGATTCTCAGATGGTGCCACGGTCCCATCCTTCAATACTCATAATCCTAACAATTCTCAGGATGGAATGTGATGGGTCGCTTTGCCTGATTTATCGCTCAGAGGAGGATGGTTCCGGCTGTAGAAATTGCGGGCACCGGGCGCGTTCGCGTTCATTGTGCGTCCGGGAGTGAATTGGCAGCGCGCAGCTCAGCATTCAGTTCACGTCCGATGCGCACAACAATGCTAGGAACTGCTTCCACATCCGCGTGAGTGGTATGAAAGTTGACAATGCAGGCGCGAAGCAGATATCGGCCGCCGACCACTGCATTGGAGATGAATGTCTCCCCTCCACGCTGCAAACGATCGAGCAGTTCACGGTTGAGCATGTCGAGATGAAGTTCAACCTCTGCTTGTCCCAGTCTGCCCCGAAGATCGTGCGGCACGTAACGGAAAGTTGTTATGCTCAATTCCTCGGTCATGAGCTGCAGTTCCTGATGGCGGCTGACCGCCCGCGCCATTGCCTGAGATAGGCGTATATCTTCCCCAATCATGTTGCGATACCCTTCCGCTCCAACCTGCTTTAGGGCAAGCCAGACTTTTAGGGCACGAAAGCCGCGCGAGTTCTGGGGGCCACAATCGAAATAGTTCGTCACCTTTTCCTCGAAATGATAGTAGGGAGGGTGATAGGCGAAGGCTGCGCGCAGCATTTCCGGATCGCGGACGAGCGCGCATCCAGCCTCGAGCGGCGCGTAGAGCCATTTGTGCGGATCTACCGCGACCGAATCGGCCAGGCCCAGGCCACGTAGATCATCGTGCGCCTGGGAAACGGCAGCCGCAAAGCCGCCATAGGCTCCATCAACGTGGAACCAGAGGCCATACTGCTTGCAGAGTGCGCTGATTTCCGGGAGAGGATCGACCGTACCGGTGCTGACCGATCCCGCGGTTCCCACAACCAGAAATGGCACATCTCCCGCCGCCCTATCCGCCTCGATTTGGCCGCGTAAGGCCTGGACATCCATCCGCAGTTTGGAATCGGTGGCAATCCACCGGATCGATTCCGTGCCGATGCCCCCAAGGTCCGTGGCCTTTTGAATCCATGTGTGCGTTTCGCTCGAACAGTACGCGCGAAGCCTGCGTCCCGAATTTTCACAAACGCCGTGCTTGCGTATATCCCAGCCTGCCTTGGCGGTTCGCGCGGCTAAGAAGCAGATGAAGTTGGCCATATTGCCGCCGCTGACCAGCAGCCCGCCACAATTGGCGGGGTAGCCAATGAGCTCTGCGATCCACCTGACAGTCTGAGACTCGACCTCGGTGGCGGCGGGTGAGAGTGTCCACGCGCCAACATTCGGGTTCAACGCGGCCGCGAGGAAGTCGCCGAGAATACCGATCGGGGCGGGCGGCGCGGTGATGTATCCGAAGAAGCGCGGGTGTCCGTTGAATAGCGAGTGAGCGAATAGCAACTCTGCCGTCTTTTCCAGCAGCGGGCCGGGATCCGTCCCTGTTTCCGGGAGCGGCCCTGTGAGATCAAGTGCGTCGCGCACGACTGACGGGGATTCATCACGCGTCACCGGACCAAGCGGCAACGATTCCAGGAATCCCGCGAGCTGATCCACGAGTCGATGTCCCAGCTTACGAAACATTGCTGCGTCCATGGCGATCGGCGCATGCCGGCCGGAATTGCTATCCACGAATGACTCCCTTCCTTCCGATTCCTTAGTCACGTATTTATTCCTTCTAAGAGATCTGTCTCGGATACTCTCCCGCCACTAACCGTACTGAATACCCGATAAAACGATTGCCGTCCCCACAGGGCTTCGTGATCCTCTGGCGACAAGTCCTTCAAGCGCTCGTACGCGGTCACCTGTGATTGGTGGCAGCAGACTGCCCGCCACACTGTCGACCAAACGCTGCGTGTATCAATCACAGTGGTTATCGCCCAGTCTGGCCACGGCACTGCCTGCCGTTCGATGCCATCAACCGTCGAGACCAATCTCCGGAAAGCCGATTGGTAAGCCTTCCAGGTCGATTCCGGCCAGGCGATGTAGTAAAGCTTCGACACCACATGGGATCGCTTAGCCTCAGTCTCATTCCACCGATACGTGGGGTCGGCGGCGGCAACGATGGCAGCTGTGGTGAACTGGGAGATCGCAATGTGATCAGGGTGCCCGTAAGCACCGTCGGGTCCGAAAGTGACCACTACGTCGGGCTGGGCCCGTCTTATGTGTCTCGCAACGGTGTTGACCGCCTCTCGGGGAGACGCTTGGTCGAGTTGTTGATCGGAATAGCCCAGGATTGAAACTTCGCGCACACCCAAGGCCGAGGCGGCGCCGCGCAATTCGCTCTCCCGAATGTTCGCTAGCGCCAAACGGCCGGGATGCTGAGGATCGCCCAGCCGATACCCTCGAAAACGGCCACTATCACCACGAGTGGCAGTGATCAGAAAGACATCAACACCTGCAGATGCGTATTTTGCAAGCGTGCCGCCGACTCCCAGGGATTCGTCATCGGGGTGCGCGAGCACGGCCATTAACCTTGGGGTTCGCATGAGTTTCTGTGTTTCGTTCGGGCGAATTCGCTACGGGACCAATTCGCGCCGGAGTCTAAAGCAAACGCTCGTCGATGACCAGTGAGTGCCACCGGTGAAAATCACCGGCCCAAAGCTATTCGGATACGCGCCAAGTGGTGCCAACTGTGCCGTAATGCGTGGTCCTCAACGACGAACTGTGCGGTGACAGGTGCGCCGAAACTCAGCGAAAAGGGGGCTGCGCGATCCAATTCTTCGTCCGTGAACTCGCGTACTGCATTGGCTGCCTCGCGACTGTTGCGACGTAAGAGTTCGAGCGTTGTGGCCTTCGTTTCCCGAGCATGCTGCTCAGCATGGTTGGCGTTCAGCTCGGCGACGACATCCCAGGTGACGTCTGCAACGGCCTTCCCGCTGGCGATTGCTCGTGCGACATCAATCTCAATCGGGTACATGCTGGCAACATGGTGGATGATTAGGCCAACTGAACGACGGTCGGTAGCCGATACCGGCACGTGCCATTCCTTTTCCGAGAGTCCTTCAGCGAAGGCCGCCAAGAGGGTAGCGCCTTCCTCGATGCGATCAGCCAACAAGGAAGAACGACCATCAACGGGGCCTCTCATTGCGGTAGTGGCGGTGGTCTGTGATGACATATTTCATTTCCTTTCTGCTTAAATTAGGTTCGAGTAGCCATTCAGTTTTGGCTACGTCGATGGAGCCAGTATGCGGCAAAATTGGTGTCGCTACTTATCTCAGCGTCCGGCTTCCTTGCTCGCCTGGTGGACAATCCTGCGCCGCTACAGCTGAGTAGCCATGCGGCCCAATATCGATAAGCGGCAGGGAACGGGGCTCATGGTTACGCGATCAGATGCCGTAACTTTTCCCCTTTTGGCCAGGTAATAGAGAACCGGGACTGCGACTCTTGACAGAGCCGTAGAGGCTACTTCTCCGGCCACCAGGGAGAGGGCCAAGCCCTGAAAAATCGGATCGAACAGGATGACACTTGCTCCCACCACGACTGCAGCCGCTGTCAGCAACATGGGACGGAAACGCACCGCGCCCGCGTCGACGACGGCATCCTCCAACGACATACCCTGCGAACGGCGTAATTCGATGAAGTCGACTAGAATGACCGCGTTGCGCACGACAATTCCGGCGCCTGCGATGAAGCCGATCATGGAGGTCGCGGTGAAGAATGCCCCGGTCATCGCGTGGGCCGGGAGAATGCCGACCAGGGTTAACGGAATGGGCGCCATGATGACGAGTGGCGTGATGAATGAGCGGAACCAACCCACGACCATCACATAGATCAGGACAAGCACCGCAGCGAATGCCAATCCCAAATCACGGAAGACTTCGACCGTGATGTGCCACTCACCATCCCATTTCATGGAGAAACGGTCGCTGCGCTCGGGCATGCTGGTGCCTTTGTACTGCTTCACGGAATAGCCGTCGGGCAGCTTAAGCTTGTCAATCGCGTCGCTCATCTTCATGATCGCGTAGACTGGGCTTTCTTCTTCTCCCGCGACATTCCCGGTCACGTAAACCACCGGCTGCAGGTTCTTACGATACAAGCTGGTATCGGTTGTAGTTTGGTGGAGGGTCGTTACTTCTTGCAAAGCAATCTGTCCTCCGAATGGGGTGGCCAGCTTCAGGTTGCCAAGCTGGTCGATGGCCGAACGGTCCGGACGTGCCAACCGCACCTCGATGGGGATGTCTTCGCGCGAATGGGAGTCATGTAGCAAGCCGGCATTGGCGCCTCCGAGACCTATTTGCAGGGTGCGCGTAACCTCAGCGGGCGAGATCCCGTGCAACGCTGCCTTCGCCAGGTCCACTTGCATGTCGTATTTGGTTTGCGGATCTTCGACATACCAGTCCACATCCACTACGCCCGAGGTCTGCTGAAAGACCTTCTTGATCTGAGCGGCCAACTCGATCTGGCCTTTATAGTCGGGCCCATACACTTCCGCGACCAGAGTCTGCAATACGGGTGGACCTGGCGGAACCTCGGCAATCTTAATGCGGGCACCAAAGGGATCGGCAATCTTATCCAACTCCGGCCGCAATCGTCGAGCGATGTCGTGGCTTTGTGCACTGCGGTTGTGCCGCGAGAGCAGATTCACCTGAATGTCGGCTTGATTGGGCTGATTGCGTAAGTAGTAATGGCGCACAAGGCCGTTGAAGTTATAAGGACCGGATGTCCCCGCATAGATCTGATAATTCATAACCTCAGGCTGTGTGCCCAAATATTGCCCCAGCTTCTGAGCCAGGTTCGTTGTCCGTTCGAGCGGCGTGCCGTCCGGCATGTCAACAATGACCTGAAACTCGCTCTTGTTGTCGAACGGCAGCATCTTGAGGCGTACCCACTTCAAAGGAACCAACGCGATCGCAGCGAGCAGCAAGATCCCGACACCACCAAGAAACATCCAGCGGCGACACTCATTGAGAATCAGCGGATTCATCATCCGGCGATACAGACGGGTGGTCCATCCTTCGGTCGGTTGCCCTGAATGGCCGCCAATTCCTCTGTGCCTTGTTAGTAGTCTTGATGCCGCCCACGGCAGGACGATGAAGGCCACGAGAAGCGAGAACAACATTGCAGCCGACGCCCCCACAGGAATCGGTCGCATGTATGGGCCCGCCAGCCCGCGCACGAAGGCATTGGGCAAGACAGCGCAGATCACAGCAAAGGTAGCAAGAATCGTCGGGGTCCCAACCTCGTCGACCGCCTCAACCACGATTTCCATGACCGATCGTGCTCGGTTTTCCGGCAACCTTAAGTGTCGGGCAATGTTCTCGACCACAACGATGGCATCGTCCACCAGGATGCCGATTGAAAAGATCAGCGCGAACAATGTGACCCGGTTCAGTGTGTAACCAGACAGATAGAAAACGCCAAGGGTGAGGGCCAACGTGACCGGCACAGCCAACAGAACCACCCCCGATTCACGCCAACCTAGCGCCAGCGCAATCAGCAACGTGACCGATAGGGTTGCGATCAATAGGTGCTTGAGGAGTTCGTCGGATTTTTCTTTTGCCGTTTCTCCGTAGTTGCGCGTGACCGTAACCTTGAGGTCGTTTGGAAGCAGGTAACCACGCAACGCATTCATATTGTCCAGGACGCGTCTGGAAATATCGGTGGCGTTGGTATCTTTGCGCTTGGAGAACGTGATGGTCACCGCGGGATACTCAGCGCCCGGCTTCTGTTCTGCTCCCCCGCGAGCATTCGCAAACAAAACGTAAGTGTCCGGCTCTGCTGGACCGTCTTGGAGTTTCTCGGCTACATCACGCAGATAGACGGGACGCCCGGCGTGAACTCCGACCACGACCTGATGCAGATCTTCAAGACTCGTAAAAAAAGTGCCCGCCTCGACCTGAAACTGCCGGTTGTCCCGTGCAAAACTCCCGGCTTGGCCGCGGATATTCGCGTTCTGGAGTTGGGCCACGATCGCGGCCGGTGTGAGGCCGTATGCTGCAAGGCGTTGCGTATCGAGCACGACCCGCACTTGCCTCCGCTCACCTCCGATGATCTTGGTTTCAGAAACGCCATCGAGTGGCTTGAGTGAGTTTTCCAGCTCACCAGCGATTCGCCGCAGATGGTACGAGTCGTAGTCCTTCCCCCACAAAGTTAGGGCCAGGATCGGGACATCATCAATCGCACGGACCTTAATGATCGGTTGCGAGACGCCGGGCGGATTGCGATCGAAGTTAGAGTAGAGCTTATTGTAGGTCTCCACGATCGCATTTTCTTCCTTCGTGCCCACGTAGAAGCGAACCACCAGCATGCTCATGCCCGGATGACTAATGGAGTAGGTGTACTCGACACCCGGCACATCGCGGAGTAGCTTTTCAGTCGGTAGGCTAACCCGCTGCGCGACTTCCTCCGCTGACGCACCCGGCATCTGAATGAGCACGTCGAGCATGGGCACCACGATCTGTGGCTCTTCCTCTCGTGGAGTTTTGAGAATGCTGAAGGCGCCAAGGAGTAACGCCGCGACGATCACCAGGGGTGTCAGCTTCGAGTTGATGAAGCTGTGTGCAATGCGGCCGGCCAGTCCGAACGCTCGTGAAGCCTTGATCCTCGACTTGGATTCTTTTTCAGCCATTACTCGTCCTTGATGCGCTTGCTGTTCAGGTCGCGCTCACCCGGATTGGCTACAAACCACTCGCCGCCCTGAAGTCCGGAGAGCACTTCGATTTCAGACCCGGAGAACTTTCCCAATGTGACATAGCGAAGGCTTGCAACCTTGTTCTGATCCAGCACGAAAACCCCCTGCAATTGACCGCGCTCGACCACTGCCGAGTGGGGAATCAGCAGCGCCTGTTGCTTGCCCCGAGAAAATTGAGCCCGCCCAAACAGCCCCGAACGCAGCCGAGTGTCGGTGGGCAACAGGATCTTCACCAAGAACGCGCGGCTCGCGGGGTCAGCGGCCGGCACGATCTGCACTACGTTGCCTTTCAACTCTGGGTTGCCCAGGGCTTCAATCGCGATCGAAACTGGCCCTCCTGTTCGTGCATACCGCACGTCGGTCTCGTTGACCGCGACTTCCAGTTGATAGAGACGCGTATCCTCCACCGTAAAGATCGGCATTCCGGGTGAAGCTAATGTCCCGGAATCAGCGTTTTTATTGGTAACAACACCGTTGAACGGAGCTCGGATCCGCGTATGGTCTAGGGACGTCATGGCCTGATTTAATACTGCCCGCGCCTCGGCCTGCCCCGCCCTTGCAATGTCGCGCCGCGCGAGATTGGCTTGCCGACGGGCCTTCACCTCGTCGAATTCCTGCTGACTCACGATCTTCTGTTCGTAGAGATATTGCTTACGCTTCAACGTTGATTCCGCTAGGACCAGGTCGGAATCCGCTGCGACGAGTTGCTGCTGGGCAGCGAGATCGGCTGCAGTGGCGAGGTCTACGGCGGCTCGCGGCTGGGCGTCGTCGATGATGGCAAGCACTTGGCCCCGATGAACCCGATCTCCTTCGTGAACCTTGATCTCGACGATGTTTCCCATCATCTGACTCGCGAGGTCGCTGGTTTGCGCAGCGCGTACTGTTCCTACCGCCTCCAGCACATCGGGAACGTTGGTTTGTTTCAGCGTGAGCACAGAAACGTCTCGTACGACTTCCGGGGATGGCTCTTTCGCTTGCTGCTCAGTTGAGCAACTCTCGAGACCGAGCACCGCGGCGACTATCAAAGAGCCGAGTCTCAGGCTTTTAGTTTTAATATTCATGGCATCACCAAAGGCGATCACGGATTCAAACTCCCGCTGGCCAATTCGAGCGCGCTCGTCGCTGCCTACTGGGTAGGAGACGAAGCTTGGGCCTCTTCATCCTGCACACCTGATACCGCACCCCTGGCCTCAGGCGCGGATCGCAAGGACCTCTAGATACTCGGCTGCAACCACAGTCAGTTCATCCCCTCCGCGATTGTGTTCAGACCACAATCCTTCTAGTTCGTCGCGCAACCTTTTCGCAGAATTTTCATTCAGCGAGGCGAATGCCCGATTTGTCGGCCCATAATATTGGCGGAAGAATTCGACCACTTCGGCCGGCCGGAAGGGATAGGTGAAGTTGTAGTGACGTCGGGTCATCTGAAGTTCCGAAACCCCGGGCCCCAGCCTCTGGCGCACCACTGACTCATCACCCCACAACACCGGAGCCGGCATGCCGGAAGGAGCGATGAACTTGGCAAAAGTTTTGAACATCTGTCCCACGAACCCTTCGCGCGTCCAATTTCCCATGGCGATCGTGCCTCCGGGGCTGCACACTCGCAGCAGCTCCCGAGCCACTTGGTCCGGTCGCGGGGCGAACATGGCTCCGAACAAGCTGGCTACGACATCGAAGCCTCCCTCTTCGAATGGAAGGTCTTCGGCATCGCCTTCGACGAAACGGGCATTGAGACCTTCCGCCTTGGCCCGAGCTTGCGCGCGTTGTATCACGTTCGGTGCGATGTCGACGCCGGTGGCGTTCACTCCATCCCGCGCTGCCCAGAGCGCGACTTGACCCGAGCCGCAGGCCACATCGAGCATCTGGCATCCGGATGGAATGTCCAGTTGCTCGTAGAAAATGCGTGCACCCTGCTCCATATAGCGCGAGAAGCGGTCGTAGTCGCCCGCCATCCAGGTTTCTTTCAGTCGTGCCTTTAGACTGTCGATTTCCGGCACCGTTGCAGTGGTAGTCATCGTTCCTCCTCAATCGGCAAAGTTTCCGTCCGACAGTGTCACTATGGAGAAGGTTTCGTTTCGATACTTGTCCGCACGTCCGCTTTCTTTGCTCACGACTTGGTTGCCGTATGATGATTTGCTCAAGCGTCTGGAGGGGTTTGCCGGGGAGGCTGTATGGATGTGCTTTCTGAAGTCCTGAAAGTGGTGAAACTCCAAGGGGCCATGTTCTACAACGGAGAATTCTCCTCCCCATGGAGCTTTTGTTCGCCGTCCTCTGTCACGATTGCGCCCTACTTAGCGCAAGGCGCGAGGCACGTCATTGTCTACCACCTGCTTACGGAGGGGCACGCTTCTGCCCGGCTGGTAGATGGCCAGCGCATTGCTCTGGATGCCGGCGACATCGTGATCTTTCCCCATGGCGATGCGCACATCCTCGAAAACGGCCCGCCGGCGAAGTCTGTGGACCTGGTAAAGGAAGTAGCCCGAATTGTTGCTCAAGGATTGAAGGTGTCACGTCTGGGCGGCGGAGGAGAAATTACAAAATTTGTGTGTGGCTTCATGGCCTGTGAGCCACGACTTAGCCAGATTTTTCTTAGCGGCCTGCCGCCGGCGTTCAAGGTCGGTATTCGCAACGATGCCTCGGGTAGATGGCTGGAGAATTCAATACGCTTCTCGGTGAACGATGCCGATGCGTCCCGCGCTGGTGGGGAAGCAGTCTTGGCAAAACTGTCTGAAGTTTTGTTTGTTGAAACACTTCGAACCTACATTGCGCATCTTCCACCTGAGCAAACCGGATGGTTGGCCGGCGCCCGCGATTCGGAGGTCGGAAAGTCCCTGGCGCTAATACACCGGAACCCCGCCCATCCGTGGACCATTGCTTCACTGGCAAGAGAAGCGGGAATTTCACGATCGGTGCTCGCGGAGCGCTTCCGCCATTTCCTCAACGAACCTCCAATGGTCTATCTCACGCGCTGGCGGCTGCAACTCGGGGCTCAGATGCTTGTGTCCACCAGTTACTCAGTGGCACAGATCGCATCGGAAGTCGGCTATGAGTCCGAAGCCGCTTTTAATCGGGCATTCAAACGCGAATTTGATAGTCCTCCAGCGCGTTTTCGCAATCAGTCGAGATCTGCCCAAGCAAAGCTGCCCCGGCAAGAGAAATCTAGACTGAGTGAATAGGTGCCACAAGAAACCGGCCAGCATGAAATTGTCTCCCACGTGCTCTGGGCCCGCCGCTTCTCCCCCTGCTTCCTTGGCATAGAGGCGTGAGTGGTCTGGGTTTTGCGTCTCGCGATGGTTCTTGCACAACCTGCGCATCCTCGTTGTTCTTCGTAGTCTGGTGTACGTGCTCCGACCCCGCAAAGTTCTGCAAAAGGCACAAACGGGCACGCTCCCGACGGGCACAGCCATCGAGATTATTTCTTTCCCAGAAAGCGAATGCGGCCCGTGAAGGTGCGACCTTCGTAATTGCCAAAGGTGAGAAAGTTAGGAGCATTGATGTTGTTGTTTACGTATGTGAAGTTACGGTGCCCAGTTATGTTGTTGAAGCCTCCCCGAATGGCCCAATAATAGCCGAACGCGTGGAAGCGTTTTTCGATGTGGGCATTGAGCGTAAACCAGGAGGGAAAGCGGCGGGAGCCTGGAGGTTCGACTAACCGGAGTTGGTCGTTAACGACGCTGAAGGGAAAACCGGTGCGGAGTTCGGTGGAATAACCGAAGTCAAAACCTCTGATCAACGGAAGTAGGCCCCAGGAGAGGAAACGGTTGGGTGCGTCCCACGGATAGGGGCCGGGTTGCTGCGAACTGAATTGAGGGTTGTCGATGTTGAAGTCCAAGACCTGACTGGACCGAGTGTGCGAGCGCATGTAGGAAGCAGAGAGCATGTGGCCGTTGCGGAAGGTGCGCCGGGCTTCGACCTGAAAGGCGGCGTAGTGATCCTGGCGCGTGTTCTGTAGCAAGAAATTGCCGTTGAGGGTGTTGGCGCTTGCCAAGTTGTAAACAAAGCCATGGATGCCGCGCTTGCTTATGAACTCGGCCTTGAGATAAATCGCAGCCGGAAGCTGACGCTCGAGAGCGAGGCTCCAATTTGTAAAAACTGGGCCCTGAAGCGTTCGAGTATCAGCAGTGAAGCTTGAGGCGACCGGACCGGTCACGGTTCCGGTTGCAGCCGAAAAGAAAAAATCCTGTCGCACACCGGCTTGCGGCCGGGCGATGAGGAATATAGGAGTGACGTCATGGAAAATTCCTGCACCGGCGGAGAGCTTGGTTTTGCCGGAGCGATCGAGGAGATAGGTAACAGCCAGACGTGGGGAGACCAGCGAATGGCGGACGATCTGGTCCCAGTCGTATCGGAGTCCGAGTTCGGCAAGGATGCGGGCCGATGGCGCCCAACGGTCCTGCGCATACGCGCTGAGCTCGGAGTTATAGGTGGCGGAGGAAGGGGCTCCGGGGAAGAGGGAGTAGCGGGTGCAAGGCGAGGGAGAGACGAAGCAACCGGTAGCAGGCAGAGTAGCATTTCCTTGCTGCAGGTAAGTGATGGGCCTGCGCAAGAAGCTGGCATTGTAGCTGAGGCGGTTGATGTCTGTGCCGAATTTTAAATCGTGTTTGCCGTGCCACTTCCGGGAATGCAGAAAGAGGTTGGATAGAACCTGCCAGCGGGCGGCGCGTGTATGTGCCGTAAGGTAGTAGTTTCCTCCGGCGGTCTCGGGAGTAAGAAAGTAGAAGTTAGTCCCGCGAGGGACTTCATCGAGATCGTAGCGATTGAATCCCAACCCCAATTCGAGCAGTTCTCCTGAGAGGTAGTGCTGGTCTTTCACGCTGGCCTGGTAAATGGGCTGGTCGACGACTGGGGTGGAGGGTTGTGGGCTGCTGGGCGAGAGGCCGGAATGGGGGTCGTGGGAGTAGTTGTAGTTAAAGCCACCCGTAAGAATATCGCGGGAGGTGAGATTGGCTTGGAGTTTGATGAAGTTGCCGAAACGCGATGAGAGGCTCGAGTCGGCGCCAGAGGGGAGTTCGGGAACGATTGTTTTCAGATAATCGATATCGACAGCATTGAAGAACCACAGTTTCCTTGCGCGAATCGGGCCGGAGAAGATAATCCGTGGATTGAATTCGTTGAAGTCGAGTCCCTTCTTGTTCTGGGTAGAGGGAATGAAATCCGTGGCCAGGAAGCGAAAGTGGTCATCGCCGGTCCCGGTACTGAGTTCGAGAACGCCGCCCGAGCCTTTGCCGTACTCGGCAGAGTAACGGCTGGTCTGGACACGGGCCGACCGAAGAGCGTCGGTTGCGACCCGTATGAGGAGCTGGCCGTTCGAGGGTTGGGTGACGTTGAAGCCGTCGAACAAAGTAAGGCTTTGATACGTCTGGGCACCGGCGAGATGCAGTTGCCCTGTGGAGTCTTGCTGGACGCCAGGAATGAAATTGAGAACATTGCGATAGTCGTTGGTCGTGGGATAGGGAATATTAATGATATCCATGCCGGCGAGCTGTTCTTGGGCCTGCGTTTTTTCCGGATCAACTGCAGGCGGAGATACGACCACGTTGACGACTTCCCTGACCTCCTGGAGATGGGAGAGAGTAATGTCGATACTGCCGGTCACTCCAACCTGAATCACAGGGAGCGTTACTGCGTAAAAGCCTTCTTTTTCGGCGCGGAGTTCAGCGGATCCGGGCATCAGATTGAGGAACTGGCAGCGTCCTTCGAACGCGGTTTCACAACGGTGGGTTGGCGCGTTCTGCTGCTCTAGTGTGATGCGAACGTTGGGAACGGCAACGGAGTTTTCGTCGAGGACAGTAACGGTAAGGATGGAGGCTTGCGCAGCGAGGAAGTGCGAGGCCAACAGGAGACCAAATAGGACAGCGTGCGTGTACGCACGTTCCGAAGATCGAGACTTTGAGTCATGCACTTCGCAAACCGTCTTGATGCTCCTTCGTAGAGAGAATGTGATCACCTGTTCCGGACTCATTTTAGATTGCGCTGACGGAACAAGAGGTGCTGCAGAATGCGCATCTCGAGAGTTCCCGTTCATCGGCTTCCCGAATGCGTTGGTCCGCCTTGCATTTTGAGAATAGATTTAGCCTCCTTATGAATCCGTTTGCGCTCGCGACTGTCGCACAGTCTCCTTCACAACACGGAAACCGACAAACAAGATTCATGATAGAAGCGATGCGGCGCTGATAACATCTCGCGGCCAGGCAAACGGGTACGCAATATTTGCGAGTTGATGTCTGCCTTCACCGTTAGAGGATCCTTCCCGCGGCAACGCTAGCGACGGCTGTAGCGACATGACTGGCACAAGTCACACGATGACGGGTTTTTACGCACTAACGCACTCGCTGACACTGTCCAGCAGGTGCAGTAATCTGACTTGTGCCCGGTCTTGTGAAGCTACGTTCCCGCGATTCTGTTGAGCTTGCGATCTGCTACGCGCTCATCATGGCAGTGATCTGGACACCGAATCCGGCGCAGCGGGTTTTGTTCTGGATTACCTTCGCCTGGATCCTGGCAACCACTCTGTTGAAGCGTGTGGATCTTGAAGCATTAGGCCTGCGGCCTTCCGGCGGGCGGTGCTGGATTTTGACTATAGCTTTAGGGTTCTTGGTAGGAGGATTGTTTGTTTTCCTTGCGCGAGGATTTCATACCCTGCACGCACTCCACGGCGCCGGCCCGCTGGTGTTCCATGTGATCGGATACTTCCTGTGGGCGTTCGAGCAGCAATTCATTCTGCAGGACTATTTTCTGTTCCGGCTGCTGCGCATTCTACCCCGTGAGCGGGCGGCGGTGATTGCTGCGGCCACACTGTTCTCGACAGCGCACCTGCCTGGCTTGTTGCTGACAATGGCGTCACTTTTGTGGGGAATATCCTGCTGCAGCTTATTCCTGCGCTGCCGCAATCTCTACGCGCTTGGAATCGCTCATGGCATTCTGGGGTTAGCGGTCGCGATTTCTGCGCCCGACGCGCTTACCCACCATATGATGGTGGGATTGGGCTATTTGCGTTACCACCCTCACTGAAGATCCCCGTGATGACCACGCCAGGACTAAAAGTGTCATCGAAACCATAACCACCAAATCTCATCCACTAAAGTGTGCGTGGTAGCAGAGGACAGGACTCGTCGGCGATCACGCCAAGCGCGACCATAGAAGACGCCTGCGATCGTTGCCAGCAATACATAACGGAGATTGAACGGTACGGGCTTATTGAAATGGGACAGGCCGAAGATCACTGAGGTGAGAAGCAAAGAGCCTCGATGGCCGAGGCGCGCCTCAAGAAGGTTTTGCAGCAGACCGCGAAAGAAAAGCTCTTCCGGGATGGCAATGAAAAAGAATGTGACAGGGAGTGCCGCCAGCACCGATGACCAAGGGGGTGTATCGGCGTGGGGCGTGATGAAGCGAACGGCTAGGCCCAGGACAATCGCGATGGGAGCGAAGAAAGCGAACTCGCGCACTCCGACCAGGAAGTCTCGAGCCCGGCATCGAAAATCGTAACCCACCCCTTCCAGCCCGCGCACCACCAGGAAGGCATACAGGGCGGAGTCCACAAGCAAGAGCTTTGATAGCGCGCCCAGGCCCGGATGCGGGAATGCTCCCCGCAACCAACCGAACTCTACTGGCAAGCCCACCAGCGCGAGAGCAATGACGTCTTGCCAACACAATTTTCCTGGACTCGGCCGCGCGCCTCCCGGCGGAAGAAACTCAAACAGTGCCGCCATTCCCACGGGAATACCGAGCAGCACTGATGCGTAAATCCAGTGGAACTCGCCTCGGGGTACAGAAAAGATGATGTACGGCAGCGCCAAAAGACCCGCGGTCAGTGCCCGTGCCACTCGGTTGCTAAGAAGTCCCCGAAGCGCCTCGGTTGTGCCAAAGCCAAGAAACCAGTATGGGGCGAGCGCCAGGGCAAAGGCAGAGTATGCACTTAGAATGTGTCCCTCGATTAGGGACTCAGTGCGAAAACCTTGGGCCACAAACCAGAATGCGACCAGCAAAAGGATATATCCGGATGAAGCGGTGAGCAGTTTGGAGCGGGTGAACATCAGGAGCGCCGTAGAAACTTAGCGATGCATGAATACCAGGCCGACGCACCGGCGGTTGAACAGGGCTCTCGGCTGACCGCCGGACATTCCGCAAGTCGCTTGTTGATTCTAGAGCGGCTTGTGGGCGCTTGAGGATTCTTCATCCGAACCAAAAGGTTTGCTCGACAACTTGCTGGTTGCAACCGCAAACTCGGGAACCCGTATGGAAAGCTAACCTAGAGGAGCTCTTAAAAGCTTACTTACAGTCGTTGGTGACTATCTTCATCGCACGTTCCTCCGAAGTTCCGTCGCGAGCCTGATTTACGCGAGCGCAGGTCATCGACTAGCGGGCGGCACTCGCGTCGGCTCCTCCCGTCCTCACCCGCGTCGCGCCGCCTCGATAGTAGCGACATCGATCTTCTTCATCGGCATCATTGCCTCAAAGGCACGTTTTGCCTCAGATCCACCAGCCGCAAGCGCGTCGGTCAGCGCGCGTGGAGTGATCTGCCAGGAAAGGCCCCAGCGGTCCTTGCACCAACCGCACGCGCTTTCCTGGCCGCCGTTGCCGACGATCGCATTCCAATAGCGGTCCGTCTCTGCCTGATCGTCGGTTGCGATCTGGAAGGAGAACGCCTCGCTATGTCTGAACGCCGGACCGCCGTTGAGCGCGAGGCAGGGAATGCCGAGAACGGTGAACTCCACGGTCAAGACATCGCCCGCCTTGCCGCTCGGGTAATCGCCAGGTGCCTTGTGGACGGCGGTTACCTCACTGTTCGGAAAGGTGGCGGCGTAGAAGCGCGCCGCGTCCAGTGCATCCTTATCAAACCAGAGGCAGATCGTGTTTTTCGGTTTCATGTACGGGAGTCTCCTTGATCTATGGGAGCGAGCCGAGCCCACCTTCTATGATTCGAGGCATTGCGGCAGCGATCTCGCGTCTGTTCGTCGTAGTCATCCTACTCGAATGTGTGAAGCCCGGTACTCACGCCGGCGGGAGCATCAGGAACATTCCCGTGGTGCACATTTCGAAGCAGCTCGCAGCCGTTGGAAGACACCCCCGTCGCGGGCAAAAGGTTGGGTCCAGATGGCCTCTCATTTCGCTCGGAAGACCGGTCGAAAAGGAGCAATGAGCGCCATTGCGACTTATTATTTAAGCTAACCAGCAGCTAGTCCGATCGGGGTTTCAAAATCAAAAAGTGGAGTGATGATGGGAACGGGACTGCTTCGTTTCAACGGCACCATTGAGCGCGACCCTGCCATCGATGCGTGGATGAAAGAACATGCTGGTGAATTGGGAGCCATCGCGCAGCACTGGTTTGAGGTGATGCGAAAATGCGGGGACGAAGTCCGGGAGCTGTTGCATGACGGCTGTCCGGTTGCCTGTTTGGGGGACGCCCCCTTCGGTTAGGTCAATGTATTCACCTCGCATGTAAACATAGGGTTCTTTCGCGGTGCCGACCTGCCGGATCCGGCCCGCTTGCTGGAAGGCACCGGCAAATTCATGCGGCATGTGAAGCTGAAACCGGGAACCTCAACAAATAATGGAGCCCTGACCAGGCTCATCGATGCGGCCTACGCGGACATGAAAGCGCGTGTCGAACACGGGTAATTTAGCGAAATTCGTTAGCGTTGCGGATCCGAGGCACGGGACGATATCGATATTTGCAACCGTCCGTGCACTAGCGGACAGATCGCGCAATATTCGTCGTGGCTTTCTGCTGCGCACTGACTTTTTTCACGACAGTCGGAAGGGGCTCTTTCTTAGATAAAGCGGCTATAGTTCGGGCCACATGGTAAAATCCGTTCCCGCCGGTACCCGAATCGTCAGGTTTTTGGTGGCAATCGCTAAGTTGAAAGCAGAGTTCTCAAACGACAACCAGATGCCCAAAACCCCAACACCAGGCGGTTGCCAGTTAAGATCGTGCCGCCCAATGCCTCATACTTCTAGGCTCACCATTTGAGAAGACATTTTGTCACTGGATTAAGGGCTAATCGGATCAATGGACTGAGGTATTGCGCACCACTGTTGTGGGCCGCCTTGCTTGCTGGCGTGGTCGGAGGTCTCGAAGTTGGTGGCCGCACCCAGCAACGACAGGCGGGCGGTGAGGAGCGTGCGGAGCAGGATTATCAGAATATGACCTCGGGAGAGCGGGCAGCTTCAACCCGCGCATTTCTCGGGCTAGGGGCTATCCCGGACAAAGCTGCGGCTCTGCGCGGGGCGACGCACTTCGCGCAGAACTGCGGAGCTTGCCACGGGAAAGATGCTCGCGGCGCCATGGGCCCGAGCCTTGTTACGTCTGATCTAGTGCTGACCGACGAGCATGGACAGCAGCTGAGCGCATTTCTCAAAAAAGGCAGACCGGAAAAAGGCATGCCAGCGTTCGCAACTTTATCGCATCAGCAAATGATCGACATTACCGAGTTCCTGCATTTACAGGTGGAGAATGTGGCGAATCGAGGAAGCTACAAGATGCTGAACATCCTGGTTGGGAATGCGCTCAACGGCAAAGCATATGTGGAGGCCCGTTGCATGACCTGCCATACGGCAGAGACCTTCGCCCACATCGCGAGCAAATTCCGCTCGCCGGAGCAACTGCAACGCAACTGGATCTGGCCCGCGCGCTACGGGACATTAACCGCCAAAGTCAAGACACCGGAGGGGACGTTTTCGGGATGGCTAAAACAGATCAGCGATTTTCGAATCACGCTGGTGGACAGATCAGGCAAGACGCACACCATCGATCGTGGTCCGGGCGTAGATGTGCAGATGAGCGATCGACTCGCAGGACACCAAGAAATTATTATGACCCTGTCAAACGACGACATGCATGACGTGACTTCGTATCTCGAAACACTGAAATGAAGACGCGTGCAGTATTCTGTGCGACGATCTCCGCCGCGGCCTTGTTGAGCTCCTTGTTTTCCGCGCAGAAAGTGTCGCTTGACCCAAACACGATCGGGAAAGCTCCGGTGACGAGCTGGCCTACCTTCAATGGCGACTACAGCGGGGAGCGTTACAGCACGCTCACGCAGATAAGCCCCGACAATTTGAATCGGCTCGCGCTGCAATGGGTGTACCGGATCACCGGAGTTGGAGCGCAGCGCGGCGCGCCAGTTCCGATCATTAAATGCACACCGCTGCAGGTGGATGGCGTGCTGTACATCACGATCCCTGATCATTTGTGGGCGCTCGATGCAGGGACAGGGAAAGAGCTGTGGCACTACGACTGGGTGGATCATGGCGGCCACCTGATAGGGCAGCGCGGCGTGGGAATTTGGAATAGCACGGTCTTCTTCTTGACGCCGGACAATTGGCTGATTTCGCTCGACGCCAATACCGGGAAGGAGAACTGGAGGAAGAATTATGCCGACGCCCGGAAGCAGTATTTCTCCACCTCGGCACCTCTGATCGTGAAGAATCACGTGATTGTAGGTGTGGGCGGGGATGCCATGGACATGCCTGGTTTTCTTGACTCGTTCGACCCGGCAACGGGAGACCTGCAGTGGACGTGGTGGTCGACGCCACGCAAGGGAGATCCCGCGCTGGAGACTTGGCCGAACGAGGCAGCCTCGGACCATGGCGGCGGTATGACCTGGATGCCCGGAACATACGATCCGGTACTCAACCTGCTCTATTGGCCGACGGGAAACACGAATCCCGTATTTGCCGGTCAAGGAAGGCCGGGTGCGAATCTGTGGACTGAATCGATTGTGGCTCTCGACGTGGATACGGGAAAGCTGAAGTGGTATTTTCAAGTCTCGCCCCACGACACGCACGATTTCGACAACACCACCGCTCCAATCCTGTTTGATCATCCCGCGAACGGGAAACCTGAGAGGCTGCTGGTCCAGGCGGCTCGCAACGGGTTCTTGGTGACTCTGGACCGTGCCACGGGCAAGTACTTGGTCGTTAAGCCGTATGTTCCGCTCGATTATTCGTCGGGGCTTTCGGCGGAAGGCGAGCCGATACCGATCCCCGATAAGGACCCATCGGTGGGGGGTTCCATCAACATTGTGAATGCCTCGAACTGGCCCGCGCCGGCGTACAGTCCGAAGACTGGGCTGGTCTACGTGAACTCGGTGGAGGGAAAGGCGATTTATTACCTGACAGACGATAGCCGCAACCCGTCAGGTTACGGAGGCACTGTCGTTGGGATCGGGCGTGCAGTCAGAGTGCTGCAGGCTATCGATCCGCTCACCGGAAACACGGCATGGAGGCATGCGTATCCGAATCTGAACAATGCGCCGACCACAGTGGGTCCGAGCCTCCTGACAACAGCGAGCAATCTGCTCATTTCAGGCGATGACCAGAAGAACCTGATTATCTTCAGCGCTGATAGGGGCGAGATTCTATGGCATCACGAACTGAATGCGAATGAATCAGGCGGCATTGTCACCTATTTGTTGGACGGAAAGCAGTACATTGTGTTCGGCGCAGGCGACAGCTTGTACGCATGGAGTTTGCGCCAATGACTTCGCTTTTCCCGCTTGCCGGGGATGGGCTCTATGCAATCGGGTGTACCCCTACAGACCTGGAAGGACGGCCGTGTGGGGTCGGCGGAGCGAGGGCAAAGCGGCAATCACGAAGAGGCAATCATGAAGATCGAACTGAAGGGTCGAACCGCGGTGATCACAGGCGGGAGCCGCGGCCTGGGCGAGGCCATGGCGAAGTCCCTAGCCGGCGCGGGCGCGCAGATTGCGCTAGTGGCACGCGATCGGGCGCGTTTGGAATTGGTGCAGGGAGATATCGCGGCGCAACGGGGAGTGGCCGAGGTGTTTGTCGCTGACGTCACAGAGGAGAAGGAGGTCGGGAAATTGGCCGCGGCGGTCAAAGAGCGCCTGGGCAACCCGCAAATACTGATCAATAGTGCGGGAACCAATCTCAGGAAGAACCTGGTGGATTTTACCCTAGAGGAATTTCGCAGCGTGCTGGATGCGAGCCTCATATCAACCTTTCTAATGTGCCGCGCATTTGTACCGGGCATGAGAGGAACAGGATACGGACGCATCCTCAACATGAGCTCGATTATGAGTCACGTCTCACTCGCTGGCCGCTCGGCCTATAGCTCGGCGAAGGCTGCGCTGCTGGGGCTGACCAAAGCCCTGGCGCTCGAGCTGGCCTCGGATGGAATCACGGTAAACGGGATCAGCCCGGGGCCGATCGGGACGGACATGAATCGCACGCTCATGAACAACCCGGAAGTCAACGCCCAATTTCTCGCGAACCTGCCGGTGGGCCGATGGGGTAATGTGGAGGAGGTTGGTGCTCTTGCCTGCTATCTGTGCTCCGAGGCTGCTGGCTTCATTACGGGAACGGACATCCTGATCGACGGCGGATGGACGGCAAGGTAAGAGGCTGCTATCCGGCGCGCGGGTCCGGCAACCCGGAGGCCCGTTATCGCGGTGCGGAGGTTGGCTGCGGTTGCGCCGATGGCGGCGCGTAGTCGACCAGAATATCAACGGGTTTCTGAGCTGCCCATGCGATGCCGCGCAGCAGCATCCGCTGAATCTGATAATTGGCGAAATTGGCATACTCGTGTCCCTGCATCCACACAAACGCACGTGCGGGCCGTCCGTCGGCGAGCCTATGCTCATAGGTCCAGATTTGCGGGACCACTTCTCCCTTGTGGGTACCCGCACTTGGAGTACCCGGTATGACCGTTGTGGCGAGCACGTGGATGGCGGGATCGTGGGCCCACGTCATGTTGTAAAAGGCCTCGTCGAAGATGGTGAACTTCGACATGCCGTTCATAATAGGGTCGACAGAATCGACAACTGTGTAGGTGATCGGCGCGCCCAGCGTGTAGTTGACTTCGCCATGCTTTTTGGCACCGCCGACGAGGGTCGCGAAATAAGCTGGATCTGGGCCGCATAGCGAGTCATGCAAGCTGACCAGCCCCCCGCCCCTTTTGACGTAGGCTTCAAGCACTGACCTCTCTTCATTGCTGAGATATCCTGCGTCGCCCTTATAGATGATGACTACGTCAGTGTGCTCGAGGTCGGCCTGCGAAGGTGCGTGCAGCGCGCCGTCCACAACCGCTCCATGCTCAGTGAGGATCTTGCTCCAATCGGCGAGAAATTGGGGATAGTCGTGTTCGCCGACAGAGTGGGATTTCAGCCCCGCCCAGATGTAAATATGCATGCCATTTGGATTCTGGCCTAAGGGCCTACGTGTTTGAATTTCCGCCGAGCGAGCGGCCTGACACTCAACGCGAGCACTCAGCAACACAGCGGCAGTAAACAGAAGGGCAATGGGCCTGGCGCAGATGCGATGTGCATTCTCTTTCAACCCCCTGGTGCTACAAACTCCCAGCCCAACTCGACGCGGCGCCAAACATTGGCCTCTTTTCATACTCGCTCGTGAGTAAACTACCCGCCTGAAACGAGGACCATAGATACACGATTGCTGCGAGAGATGTCAATTTGATTGCTTGGCCCACGCGATGGCTAGATCAGAGTCGCACAATCTTGGCAGCAGGGATGACGACAAAAGCGCTTTGGGCTGCGGCTAGGGTTGTCATTCATAGGATAGCGCTTGGATAACGTCCTGCTTTACTGCTTTCCATGCCGGGAGGATCGCCCCCAAGAAAGCCCCTAGGATCGCGACACCGGACGCGATAGGCCACCAACTGTAAACTGTCTCCTGCGTCAACGTTGCCGGAGCAGCATGCATCATCAGCCATTTGCTTCCGCCCGTCATCATAATTCCTAAACCGCTGCCGAGAATCGCAATCAGTATCGTCTCCCGAAAAAGCAAATTCAGAATGTAGACGGACGATGCCCCCAGCGCTTTCAATATCCCAATTTCTCGTGTTCTTTCCAGCACCGCCGTGTACATGGCCATTGTCACGGCAATGAAACCCACAATCAAGGCAATGCCGATCACAACTCCAATGAAGTCCCGCAACAGCCCAACACTGTTGATGGTTAACAGGGATGTAAACTCCTCCATCGTGTAGATGAGATAACCCGGCATTCTGCCGCGCAACTGCTCAACGATGCCTTGGACACGGGCAGGGTCATCTACTTTCAAGTAAATCTGGCTGAGCCTGCCGGGATTTCCAGTGAGGGCCTGCAGCACATTCAGCCGGGCACAAATGTGGGAGAGTTTCCCCGATTCGAAGATCCCCGACACTCGCCAGGAGTGATTTGCCAGTACGATTGTGCTCCCAACGCTGAGCCGTTTCTCTCTGGCGTAGTATTCATCGACAATGACGTCATCATCGTTTTCAAACGGACCGCCTCTCAGAAAGCGGAAACCACCGCTCAATTGGTTGAATTGCGCGATATCGATACCGGTTAGAACATCAAAACCACCCAGAGGCTGGCCCATTGTGCCTGTGGCGAACGTGACATGGGGCTGCTTCATGAAGAACGGCACTAGCTTTTCGCTCATCGGGGAAGAACTAAGGCTGATGATGGAACTCGCAGGCGGCCGTACTAAGATATCCGCCCCGACTCCGCGTGCGCGACGGGCCGTTTCGTCCAGCATTCCATAACTGATCCCAACCAGCGTTAGGATCATCGAGACCTCAACACCGATGGCAGCCACGCTCAAGCATGTTCGAATTGGCCGTCGGCGTAGGTTCTCGAAGACAAGTTTATTCAGCAACACAACCTCCGGCCCCCGGCGGCGACGACGCAATTTGCGGCCTGTGGAAATAGGAGCGGGGCGAGTTTCCGAATTCTCCAGAATCCTAAGCGCGCCGACCGATGGTAACGAAAAGGCCGCCCTCGTGCCCGAGAGCCCCAATCCACCCAATTTGCGCCAGCCATCCCTCTACGCGCCAATTATCTACGGCTCTGGAGAACAAGTCCTCCGATGCCTGACACAGGATCGCACTTGGGTAGGCGCGCAGATATTCGACACCATTTTGGACAAACCAGCTCTGCACCTCAGCCAAGGTGTGACGATGCTCCTCGGGATGTTGATATTGGTCTCGCAGCCATGCGTTTCGCCGTTCCGGTTCACTCTCTCGGTCGCGTAGCACCGGATCGCAGGGGATGTATCGGTATTTAGACAGCCGCGCGACGAAGCGCCGGGCTCGGAGTGGAATGCGCGCAAATGCGTTGTAGAGGCCGAGAACAATAATCCCGCCCGGACGCGCTAGACGCACAAGATGCGCGAATGCAGCACTCGGGTCTGGGGTATGATGCAAAACCCCTGACGAGTAGACCACATCGAAAGCACCCGCTCGCATTCCCGGCCGATACAAGTCGGTCTCGATGAACTGTACTTGATCAATTTTGAGACGTTGGGCAGCCTCAACGGCTCGCTTGAGGGATCCGCGTGCCAGGTCCGCGCCAATTACGACCCTATCAGAACGTGCCAAATACAAGCTCATCTGGCCCGTGCCACACCCGATCTCTACGACGCGTGCATCGCCAGGGATTGCACGGTCCATCAAGCGCGCGAACTCACTGCGTTCGGCGCGGGCTCGCAGCCAGCTTAGGCTGATACTCGGGGGATAATTGGGGAAGGGTGTTCGCTCGTAAAAGCGTCGCACAACTTCGGTTCGCGCGTCGCCCGGCAGGCGTAGGTTAGGAACGCCGTCGGGCGCTCCGTAGCGCGTACTGCAATCTCGACAGGACCAATCGGGCCTGAGCTGGCCCGCACACGATGGGCAGGCTAATAACTCCAGGAAAGCGCCCACGGATTACCAGATTGAGTAGATGAAGGGAGCCAGTACTTCAACCGTTGTTGCGACTATGAGCAGCAGCCCCGTTACACATAGAAAGATAGCCAGCGGTGTGAGCCAGCGCTTGTCGGAGTCGCTGTGCCATAATCCGCGGGTCAGCTCTGCCATCGATCCGAACGTGCTGCCTAGCACAATTAGTCCGCGTCGGGTCCTGCCACGCTCCTTAATCACGCAACCTCCTCCTTTACTTTATCGATGTGCGGTCTCGCCATCGTCGAGCTGCGCTTCATCACTCGAGTTCCTCCGCCGACGATGACATCGATCTTGCAACGCAGGAATGTCGAGTACCCTTCGACTGCCCGATTGACCATCGGTTCCCCCGCCAGATTGAACGATGTGTTGAGCAGCACCGGGATGCCAGTGCGCTGCCCATATGCCTCCAGCAATGCGTGCAGGCGTGGTGCCATCGCTGCCTCCAGCGCCTGCACTCGGGCGGTGCCATCCGCGTGCGTGATTGCCTGCAGCCGCGACCGCCATTCGGGTCGAACGGGAAATACTCCCGACATGAAACGGGCCAATCGTGTACCTCCGGGTGGAATGTCGAAATAGAGCCCGGCGGTTTCAATAGGCACCACTGGTGCAAAGGGGCGAAACGGCTCGCGGTACTTAATTTCCTGGTTGAGGCGGTCGCGCATTTCAGTCGTATGAGGCGCAGCCAGGATGCTGCGGTGGCCCAGTGCGCGCGGCCCGAATTCAAGCGCGCCCTCCATCCACCCCACGATTCGGTTGGCTGCTAAATCGGAAGCGATCTGCTCGATGAGTGCGCCGTCCTGAAATTCCAGCACAGAGTGACCGTCTTCATGAGCGAGCCGGGCCAACTCAGCACCGTCAACCGAAGGTCCCCAAAAAGGATGATCGGGTAGATCACGATCCGGATTGCCAAAGTGAACGCGGTCGCAATAAAGCGCTGCGCCAACTGCGCATCCAGCATCGCCCGGTGCAGGCGGGACGAAGATGCGCTCAAAGCCCGATTCTGCCAGGAGACGTGCGTTCGCAACACCGTTTAGCGCCACACCGCCCCCCAAGCACAGATCGGTTAGTCCAGTTTCCCGCTGGAGTGCTCTAGCAAGCTCCACGAGTGTGTCTTCGAGGACCCTCTGCACGCTGGCCGCGCAATCGGCGAAGCGCTGACCTTCCGCAGTTTCCAGATCGATCGGTTCATAGGGATTTCTTGGCGGACCAAAAAGTTCTACGAAACGCGAGGAATACGACCTTTGCGCTGTGGTATGAAATTCGAAGTAATTCAAATCGAGGGCAAATGCGCCGTCAGCTGTACTCCGTATCAACTTGCGGACTTGCTCGACCAGCTTGGGCCGGCCGTACGCAGCGAGGCCCATCACCTTATATTCATCCTCGTTCACCTTGAAGCCGAGATACGCGGTAAATGTCGAATACAGCATCCCGAGAGAATGAGGGAACCTGATTTCACGAAAGCGCCGGATCGTAGTGGGGCCGTTTGCCACTCGCTCGCCAACACCGACAGAAAGCGTCGCCCACTCGCCCACCGCGTCGGCCGTCATGATGGCAGCGCGGCGCGTAGGCGCGGTCAGAAACGAGGCTGCGGCATGGGACAGATGGTGCTCGGTAAAGAGGATTTTTTTTCCAGGCACCCCCAAATGCGACGAGATAATCCCGCGCATCCACACCTTTTCACCGAGCGAATTCTTCATTGCCTGGGGAAATGACCGCCAGGACCGCGGAAAGGCGCGTAACGCGCAGGTCAGTATCCGGTCGAACTTCAGCATGGGGCGTTCGTAAAAGACAATGGCGTCGAGGTCGTCCGGCTCGATCCCGGCAAGCTCAAGACACGATTCGATCGCCAACAAAGGGAAACCCGCATCCCCTTTGTGCCGCGAAAGCCGTTCCTCCTGGATGGCGTAGACAGGCACACCATCGACCACAAGGGCAGCCGCTGAATCGTGATAATGCGCCGAAATGCCGAGAATATTCATGTCAATATTGCCTGTCGAGTGAGTCACTCCGTCCGGGCGCGACCACCGTCCATCCGGTTTGCTCCCGGCGTGCCGCACGCTTGGCGAGCCAAGCAAATGGCGGCAATAAAACGAAGTACTGAATTGTCAGCAGCATGGACCCCAGGATTCCCGCAACACCGGTCGCAAGCCGCAGGTACACCTTCCACAGCCGGCTAAGGCGCGCTCGCCACAAATGTTGTCGGTGGCTGTCGGGTTCAACCCGGGCGAGTTGGGTGAGTGTGTAGTTCATGTGAAACGTTTCGTCATGCAGAATTTCCTCAAACACTGCGCGTGTCGGCGGGTCATGTTGCATTACATTGCGATATACGATGAAGCGGCTGGCAGCTGCCTTCTCCGACAGATGAAGGAAGGCCAGCATCTCGCTGTCCGATTCACGGTCAACCTGTAGATCGTCGAGACCATGCCCACCTGGGGCAAGCCAGGCACCTTGGAAAGCGGGATTTGAAGTGGACGGGGAAACTTTCAGAAGCGCTGCCGCCCGGTGGCGGAATAGAATGCCGTGACGGAATTCGTCAATCGCGTGTTCTAGATAGAGTCGTCGTAAAAGAGGATCCGAAGTGACCTCGGCGGCGCGCAAAATATCCCGGCCACCATCCGTTTCGGTTTCGCTGAAACGGAGCAGCTTCTGAACCCGCCGGTCGGCATCGCGCCAAATCCAGCGGTGTACAGGGGTCAGCATTCGATCAAATGCTGAAGGTCGCTCATGGGGCCGAGCGGAGTCCATCCCCAGCCAAATATATTTACGCTCGGAAATCAGATTTGTCACTAGCTTGTTAATTCGACGAATTCTTTGATTCATCTGGGTCCAGAGGGGCCGCCAAGTGCTACACATAAGTTGAAGAAAAAGTGGGTTCTACGCAGCTCATCAATAAAGAGTAGGTAAGGCGGAGACCGGAGGCGATTCCGATCGGCAGCGCTCGGTTGTCAGCGTCGTCCATCCCGCGATTGAAGAGCCGAGGTGAGCCTTGAAGAACATGCCTCCCGCGATTTGTTGGCACCGGAAAAGTTTTTGGTCGCGAGTCATCGCCGAGACAGCCGTCGCTACGCTTGGAATCGCGCTCTTATTGTGCGCGCTCATTGCGAATCGGCGATTCCTGGACAGGCACTTCGTGCCATCCTTTTTCCTGCCACGCAGTTGGTACGTAGCCCTGCAGACCGCTGGACGATTGGCCATGGTGATCCTGGGCACTTGGCTCGCGCTCGTTGCACGTGGCCGTGCTGGGCGCTTTGCGGCACGAACGCCGGCAGGAGTGCTCCGTATTGCTATCGCCGTGGTCTTGGCACTCGGCGCAAGTGAACTCCTATTAACCCACCTACACTTGCGTCCAGCCGAATGGTTGTCGGCGAAAGACGAACCACGCCGTCAGCCCGACCCACGACTAGGTTGGACCTGGATACCGGACCGCACTGGACACAAAACCATCGGCGGAAGGGTCATTGACTACGCAATCGATTCGTCGGGTTATCGCGTTCAAGGTGTGGATCAACCGGTGGATCCTGACCAACCAACGATATTGTTTACCGGTGAGTCTGTGATGTTCGGAGAGGGACTCACGTATGCCGAAAGCATACCTGCACAAGTCGGCGCGATGATGAGAGTACAGACTGCGAATTTGGCCGTCCATGGCTTTGGTAACGATCAGTCGTACCTCCGGTTAAAGATTGAACTGCCTCATTTCCGCCAGCCGGTGGCGGTGGTGTCCTTGTTCATGACGGCACTGTTTGGGCGGAATCTCGATCAGGATCGACCGCATCTCGGCCCAGGTCTTGTCTGGCTGCCGACACAACAGCACTCGCGTCTCCTGTCGCTTGCGAAGTTGCTCGTGCCATACCGCGCCGACACGGCGGTTGATCGCGGCGTGAGCGTGACCCAGGAGGTGCTTCGCGCGAGCAACGGATTGGCCCGAGATCGTGGGGCGATACCGCTTCTGGTGGTGCTGCAGTTCGGGCACGAAGGACCGTCTGAGCAGATGTTGCGCCGCCGAGTTCTCGACGACGCGAGCATCGCTTACACCTTCGTCGACATTGATTCGGCCTGGCGTCTACCGTGGGATCGACATCCCAACGCTCGTGCTGCGCACGCGATCGCCACTTCCATTGTGAGTGAGTTACGAAGGCAGCTTACCTTTGCGGAGCCTGCCAGGTAGCTTTTTGGCCGATTGGCAAGTTTTGTGTAAGGCTCGTGATTGCCGAAATCGGCCAACCGATCACCCTTCTTCAGCTTGATCGTCATCGTTTTCCGGGAGTGGGGTGTGCCGACCAAGTTTCTGGAAGCCAGCCCGATCTAGCGCCGGCCCCAGATCGCGCTCAAGTTTTCTGCGCCTTCGTGGGTCTGTTTCTCTACTCAGCTCTCGGGCTATGTCTTCCCAGGTTCGGTACTCTCCCATAGATCCTTTGCACTCACCCGCAATCCGCGACCGTTTTTCGATGCGCTCACACCGTCGGCATGAAATGCCAATACACGCCACTTAGGCCTGGCTCATCGCTGGGGGAGTGGAATTTTCAGGAACTTGCGGGAACTATGTCGCTCCTCGACCTATCGCGTTGCGCAGGACAAGTGGCCGGCCAGCTGCTACTGCGAAAAAGCCTTGGGCCGACCATCAGGGCATCCCATCAGACCATCAGAGCCCCGAGTGCGGTGTTTCGCACCATGTAATTTCCGGGAGCGGGCTTTGACGCCCAAGCCCGCGATTCACGATAATCGGAGTACCCCAGCATTGGGCAGATTTATGGAACGGGAGAGCTATGAAACGATTCTTATTCCTTGTCCTACTCGCATGCACTTCGCTTGCCGCAGCAGAGACCCAGACCTGGCAGATCGATCCGAATCATACGGCTTCACAATTTTCCGTGCGTCATCTCGGCATCTCGACGGTGCGCGGCCAATTCATGAAGACGAGCGGAACCGTTGTTTATGATTCCGGCGACGTTGCGAAGACCCAGATTGAGGTTACGATCGATGCCGCTTCGGTTGACACCCGCGTGCAAATGCGCGACAACGATCTTCGCAGTGACCATTTTCTCGATGTGGCCAAGTACCCGACGATCACCTTCAAATCGAAGAAAACCGAGTCTGCCGGGCCGGGCAAACTGAAGGTTACTGGCGATCTCACCATTCATGGGCTGACGAAAGAGGTGATTCTCGAGGTGGAGGGGCCTTCGCAGCCAACTCCGGCCATGGGCGGAATCCGCATGGGAGCAGAAGCGACCACGAAGATCAACCGTAAGGACTTCGGAGTGAATGGCGCGCCAGGCGCGGTTGGCGATGAGATTCAGATCACCTTAGATGTCGAGTTGACGCGCCCGGCGAAGTAAAGGATCCCCGGTTGCATTGATGAAATTTTCTCCTTCGCAGATAGTGAACATCAGCGATCTTCGACGGCTCGCGGAAAAGCGGGTGCCCAGGGCTGTCTTCGATTACCTCGACGGAGGCGCCGATAGCGAAATCACGCTGAGCGAAAACACCCGTGCCTTTCGCGACATTCTCTTCCGACCTCGCCAGGCAGTCGCCTTTGAACAATGTGGTTTGAACGTCCAGGTTCTCGGTAGGGAGATCTCCTTTCCTGCGATGCTCGCCCCGGTGGGCTATAGCCGAATGATGCATCCGGGCGGCGAGGTGGTCGCTGCGCGAGCCGCGGGGGAAGCAGATACGGGGTACATCCTTTCCACGATCTCGGGACACAAAATGGAGAACGTCAAGGCGGCGACGGGCGGACCAGCCTGGTATCAGCTCTACTTGGTTGGTGGACGCGGTGCCGCCGAGGGGGCAATCGAGCGTGCCCGCAAGGCTGGATTTTCGGCTTTGGTCATCACGGTAGATACCGCAGTTGCTGGTCTGCGGGAACGCGACCCGCGAAACGGCATGAAGGAATTGCTGGGCGGCAGTATCTTCACCAAGATGCCCTTCCTTCCCGAGATTATGACCCATCCGCGGTGGTTGGCAGGGTTCCTGATGGATGGCGGTCTGCCGAAATTGGAAAACATCGTTATCCCCGGGAAGGGCCCAATGGAGCTTCTCGATGTGAGCGCTTCGTTGGCTCAATCAGCGGTCTCGTGGGCCGACTTCTCATGGATTCGCCAGCTCTGGAACGGTCCATTTGTGGTGAAGGGGATTCTCACTGCTGACGATGCCCGTCGCGCCGTCGACGAGGGCGCGTCTGCAGTTGTCGTTTCAAACCACGGTGGACGCCAATTGGACGAAGTGTTTCCCACCATTCGCGCCCTGCCTGAAGTGGTCGCAGCGGTCGGAAAACAAACAGAAGTTCTAATGGACGGCGGCATCCGTCGTGGCTCTGACATCGTTAAGGCTCTTTGTCTTGGGGCACGCGCCGTCCTGGTTGGCCGGGCTTACGCCTATGGTCTCGCAGCCGGAGGTTACCATGGCGTGAAGAAAGCGATCCAGATTCTGCGGGACGATGTTGAGCGCACTATGCGCCTCCTCGGCTGTCCGTCGGTTTCAGAACTCGATCGGTCGTACATCGAGTATCCGCGGGGATGGAAGGAACATTAGAGGGTTGCAGCTCCCCCAACCTTGTTTTTCAGCGACTTCAGCGACGAGTACACTCGCAACTATAACTCCTCTCGAGTCCTCCTCTGTGTAATGCCGCGTCCTCTGTGGTAAGGTTTGTTGTTTTCTCGTGCGAGATCACTGCGCGAAAAAGGGGGACACCATGCCTAACTCACGTCGCCGTTTCATGTCAGCTTCTCTGAGCCTGCTTGGTGCTGCTACAACTTCGAGCGTTCTTGCGCAGACCGAGCCGCCGCCAGGTACTCCCCCCGCATTTGGCACCGGTCCGCAAGTCGGGCCGGAGGTATCCTTCAACACCTTCAAGGAAGCGGAGAAGTTGGTTCAAGTTGAGTTCAGTGAGAGGAATCTCGAGCAGGCCGCTTTCAGTTGGCGCCGAAGCATGGCCTGGCTCTACGAACGCCGTACAGGCCCGCGCAAGGTGGCACTTGAAGCCACCCTTTCTCCGGCAACCAGGTGGAACCCGGTCCTACCTGGACTTTCGTCAGGTCCTGCGCACAATCGATTCATCGTTAGCCAGGTCGATCCCGGACCGCTGCCCTCTAGCGACGAGGACATTGCTTTTGCGCCGGTCACCAAACTTTCTCGATGGATTGAGAAGCGGCAGCTGACTTCCGAGAGACTCACGAGTATCTACCTTAAACGATGCGAGCGGTTTGACTCCCAATTGCGTTGCATCATTACCCTCACCCGCGATCTTGCCCTCAAGCAGGCGAAGCAAGCAGACTCAGAGATCCGAGCCGGGAAGTATCGCGGCCCCTTGCACGGAATCGTATGGGGCGCGAAGGATCTGCTCGACACTGCTGGCATTCCCACAACCTTTGGGGCTGAACCTTATCGTGACCGTGTGCCCTCCGAGGATGCTGCGGTGGTGCAGCGACTCGACCAAGCGGGAGCGGTTTTGATCGGAAAGCTGAGCCTGGGTGCGCTGGCGCTGAACGACATTTGGTTTGGTGGGCAGACCATGAATCCGTGGCTGCTCGAGGAAGGATCGTCAGGATCAAGTGCGGGGCCTGGCGCCGCAACTGCCGCGGGACTCGTTGCATTCGCCATGGGCAGCGAAACTGGAGGGAGCATCATTGGACCGAGCATGCGTTGCGGACTCACTGGACTTCGCCCCACCTACGGACGTGTTCCTCGCACCGGCGCCATGACGCTTTGCTGGTCTCTCGACAAACTCGGCCCGATGACGCGCTACGTCGAAGATGCGATGCTCGTGTTGCAGGCGATCTCTGGCCCCGACCCGGGCGACCTGGACAGCGTCCCCTCACATTTGGAGTTCGACGCCAACGCTAGCGTGAAGGGTCTCCGGGTTGGTTACATTGCCGATTGGATGAAGCAGAATCCTGCAACCGAGGTGGATCGCTCAGCGCTTGAAACCGCGAAGAAGCTCGGTCTCGTGCCTGTAGAAGTATCGATTCCCGACTGGCCCTACGACTCGCTGGATGTGATCCTTTTTGCGGAGGCCGCAGCAGCTTTCGAAGAACTCACGCTATCCGGAAAGCTGAGCGACTTGAAAGTTCAGGTGCCGGATGCCTGGCCAAACGTATTCCGCCAGTCGCGTTTCCTCTCTGCCGTGGATTTCGTGCAAACCGACCGCTTCCGACGCAAAGTCGCTCAGGAAATGGCCCGGATTTTTTCGCAAGTTGATCTTCTGCTCGTTCCATCGCTCCGCGACGAAATGCTGACCATCACAAATTTCACAGGACACCCCTCGCTAACGTTACGGGCGGGATTTGTTGAAGTTTCCGAAGCCCGCAGCGACTGGGCACCCGACCCAAACCATCCGTTGCCGAAGTTTTCTCCCCCGAGGAGGGTTCCTCACGGAATTACCCTGATTGGGCGTTTGTTCGACGAAGGCACCCTGGGCAGAGTCGGAATTGCTCTAGAGCGCGCCTTCAACGTTGCCGCAGAGCACCCGGCAGGGTTCTGAACTAGGCACGGCCACGGCGTTCCGGTAACCTGACCCGCCGCGAGCCAGTCGGGTGGCCCCTGCCGCAAGATTCCGCTTTTATCCTTCCTTTCAGGAGCTTTCCTTACGCTCCTTGCGGGTAAAAGCTCTCGACAGGGGGAACGGGCGATGGCAGAGTTCGAGATCCAATTGCACGGCGTTGGGTTGACCAGGAATTGGATCCGATAACTCTGCCGGATGCTTGTACATCTCCAGCCGGTGCTATACTTTGCGCACGGGTAACTGCGTTCGCTTTCTGCAAGTGAAGCGTTCTTAGCGTCTCGGTCACTATTCGGTGGGAGACTCCATGGGAGGACGTGATCCACTCCGTCCTGATGAGTTTGAAACGGTTGTTGACGGCACTGTAGCAGGTCCAGCCGTTTCGGATTCAAATGTCCCGCCTAGCAAGCCTTCGGACCCTGATCAGGCGACCATTGCCCTCCCGACCTCTTCCCGGCCTTCCAACTCAGATCAGATGATGACACTCGAGATCGGGCCGGACTCGCCGACCCTCATCTCCGCCGCCCCGCGGAAAACTCCGTCGCCCGTCAATTTGAATTTAGATGGGCAGGCACTGCTGCTACCCGGTGCACTGCTCGGCCAACGCTATGAGATCTTGCAGGTGCTCGGTCGCGGGGGTATGGGTGCTGTGTACAAGGCGAAGGACCGAGAAGTAGATCGCATCGTCGCGCTCAAGGTGATTCGTCCCGATCTTGTCGGCAACCAGGCCCTGCTCGAGCGCTTCAAGCAGGAACTGGTCTTGTCTCATCAGGTCACCCACAAGAATGTCGTGCGGATCTATGACCTGGGGGAAGCCGATGGCGTGAAGTTCATCACCATGGAGTACATCGAGGGCAGTGATCTGCGCTCGATCATCCTCGACAAAAAGAGGTTTGCGCCTGCCGAAGCGGTGGAAATCATGCTGCAGGTTTGCCGGGCGCTCGAGGCCGTGCATGTGGTCGGCGTAATCCATCGCGATCTGAAGCCGCAAAACATCATGCGCGACAACCAGGGCCGGGTGGTCGTCATGGATTTCGGGCTTGCCCGACTGGTCGAATCGAATGGCATGACCCAGACTGGCGCGCTGGTTGGCACGATGGAATACATGTCGCCCGAGCAGGCGCTCGGCAGCCAACTCGACCAGCGCTCCGATCTTTTCACCCTGGGATTGATCTTTTACGAATTGCTCAGCGGAAAGATGCCGTTCGCCGCTGACAGTGCCCTTGCCAGCCTAATCAAGCGCACACAAGAACGGGCGATTCCGGTTACGCAACATGATAGGAGCATTCCCTCGCCTCTCGCGCATATTGTCGCGAAATGCATGGAGCGTGACCCCAAGCTGCGCTACCAGAGTTGCTCGCAGCTGCTGAACGATCTCGAAGCCTGGCAGGGAAAACGTGCTGGAGCCACCTTGGCCTTCCATGCCTCCGTCGGTCCCTTTGCTCGCACGTTGCCGTGGCCTGCAATCGGGATCGGGGTAGCGGTGATCGTCCTAGCCATGGTTGGCTTCCTACTTAGAAACAAATTTACCCCTTCATCGAGCACTGCCGGCCCGCAGGTCGCGCTCGCCATATTGCCTATGCGCAATGCCTCGGGAGACGCCTCGCTCGACTGGATGGGGAAGAGCCTAGCGGAAATGCTTCGCACCGACGTCGGCCAGTCTGAAAGCCTTCATACCGTCTCTCCCGAGCGCCTCCATCAGATTTTGACTGACCTTCGCATCTCGCCGGACACGGAGCTGGATTCTTCGATAAAACGCATTGCTGAGTTCACCAACGCCGACCAGATCGTTTGGGGTGAATACGTCAGGCTGGGCGATCAAATTCGCATTGATGCGCAAATCGAAAATATGAAAACCGAGCGCATCATTCAGATCAAAGCGGAGGCGGTGAATGAGAAGGCTTTGGTCAAGGCGGTCGATCAGCTTGCGAAATCCGTGCAGAGCAACCTCACCTTGTCCGATAAAGCGATCGAGCAGATGAAAGCGGCAGCCTTTACGCCCTCGTCGGGTTCGGTCGACGCGCTCCATCAGTACAGCGAAGGCCTGGAACTTTCACGCCAGAATAATGACCTCGAAGCCGTAAAGCGCTTCCAGGCTGCGGTTGCCGCCGATCCCAGCTTTGCCCTGGCTTATGCGCGCCTGGCTCAGACTTATCTTCGCTTGGGAGATGGCAACAAGGCCAAGGAGTATTCGGACAAGGCCACGGATCTCAATCTGAACCTTCCCTCTGCAGAGAAGTACATGATTCAGGCGGCCACGGCGCGGGTACAGAGCAATGCCGACAAAGCGCTTGAGGCTTACGATAACCTTGGCAAACTCATGCCCCAGGATCCCTCCATTTGGGCTGATCAGGCTTCCATCTACGAAGGTAAAGGAAACTACGACAAGTCTTACGAACTGTACGCGAAGGTGCTGGCAAGCGATCCGAAGAACCTAGACGCGTTGCTAGCGATCGGAGGGGTGCAAATCGAGAGAGGCAAAACCGAAGGCTCCTTCGAGTACCTCAATCAGGCCCTGAGCCTGGCGGTTCAACTCAACAATCAGCAGGGCAAGGCGAATGTACTTCAGACTCTTGGAGCCGCCTATCGGTTGACCAACAAACCGGACGACGCGCTGCAAAATCTCCAGCAAGCGGCGGCCATCGAAAAGCAGATCGGTGACAAGGGGGGCTTGGCGTTCAGTGTTCGGCAAATTGCGGATGCCTACGTCATGAAGGGCAAGTTTGATGATGCCGCCAAGAACTATGAAGAGGCGCTAAAACTCGAAACCGAGTTGAACGACCAGGTTGGCCTGGGCGGAGTTCTGTTGAATTACGGCAACATGCTGGATTCCCAGGGAAAATACGACAAGGCTCTCGAGATTACCAAGCGTGCTCTTCAGATCGAACTGCAGCTCGGTGATGAGACAACCCAAAGCATTTGCTTGAACAACATCGGCAGTCTGTATGTAGAACAGGGCCACTACGACGAGGCACTCACCTATTTCCAGCGCACCCTGGACTTGCAACAGAAGTTAAACCTTACTCCCGACACGGCCCGTTCCCTGAACAACATCGCCGATACCTACCTTCGAACCGGCAAGATGGATAAGGCTCTTGATAACTATCTGAAAGCATTGGAAGTGTCGCGCACCACCGGTGATAAGGGTTTGATTGCCCAAACCTCCGATGGCATGGCTCAGCTATTTGCTTTGCAGGGCAGACTGGGGGCGGCTTTGGGTGCCCAACAGGATGCAATGAAGAACATGCAGGACCTGCAGCAGCAGAACAGCGACTTCGCTCGAATCCAGGCGAACTATGGCCGAATTCTCGCTCTGGTTGGCCACTTTGACGATTCCCAGAAAAACCTGGACGCAGCGCTTGCCTTAGCTCGCTCCCTGCAGAATGACGTGCTAGTAGAAAAAATCTTGAACCACCAGGGCGAGCGCTTGCTCTACCAAGGGGACCTTCCCGGGGCGCGAACCATTTTCGAGCAAGCGATGCAACTCGCTTCCAAACAAAAGGACAAAGGAGAGATCCTTCGTGTCAAACTGAATCAGGCGCGCACCGATCTCTATCAGGGCAGGGCAGCGCTGGCGAGCAAGAGCGCTAGGGAAGTTGGCAGCGCCGCCGATTCTCTCGGCCTCAGCGCATTGTCGATTCAGGCTTCTGTCACTCTTGGTCAGGCTCTTGCCGAGTCGAAGAGCTATGCTCAGGCGCGTCCGGTGCTCGAGGCAGTTGTGCGTCGCGCGCAGGATGATGGCGTTAAGTCGTTCTTCCCGGCGGCACACTACTGGCTGGCAGTCGCGCTGCGTGGTTCCGGGAAAACCGCTGAAGCCGAGGCCCACCTCCAGGTCGCAAAGAAAGCGCTTCAGGATATCCGCAACGAGTCTCGTAGCGACGACGTCCTGAAGAGAATTGACTTCAAGCCGATCGCTTAGCTTCTAATCACATATTGCGGGTTGCTAGAGCCGAGGACTCCACGACAAAACAAAAGGGGACGAGCCAAATGGGCCCGCCCCCCTAGCCTGTGTCTCGATACCACTATTTCAATTGCACGAGCGTCGTTTGCGCACCGTAAACGCTCTGTGTGCCGCCACCCGTGTTGTTGGTGAGCAGCATGACGGTCATGCTGTATGTTCCCTTGGGGCAAACCTGCGTCACGCCGCTCGGCATGATGCAGTTGTTGCTGTCCCAATTGAACAGGTATTGATTGTTGTTGTCTCCCTTGAATAACGGCTGCGCGAGGCCGGAGCTTCCATTGGAGATAAGCCCGATGGGTACAAATACGTTGTTGCCCTTGCTGTCCAAAATCTGAGCAACCGAGAGTATGGCCGTTGCGTTTGAAACGTAGGGTCCGTTTTGGCACCCTCCGGAGGCCAACTTGAACTTCACCGGCACCGACTTTCCAGCCCCGAAACTTGATGCCGAGGATATCGCCCAGCTGTTCAATACACCGGTAAAGGTATTGTTCACTGGCGACTGAAACCCGCAGAAGGTACCGGCTACTTGGCTGGGATCGTTGCCGACCGGGGGAGCGTTAACCATGAAGATTCGGCATCTCAGGGATTTCGCAGCGCTGGCTGTCCAATCAGCTGGCAAGTAGCCGCCGATCGGAAAACCGCCAATCTGGGACAAATTGGTGGTAAGCGGCTGGCAGTTGGTCGGCCCAGGATCTGTTGGTTCCGAGCAAACCATGATTTGCGGATTGCTGATCCCTGCCGAAAGCAAGTTTGCCAGCTGGAAATTGGTGGTTTGGCTCACCGCCGAACCCGCAAAACAACCGTTTAGGTTGGCCGTGCTGTACATCGCTTCAAATCCGTCTAGTCCTAGATTTACCGCGGGAGACGCCTGCGAGCCAGAGGCTGCAATCAAGATTTGAATAGCTGCCGGACTCGCCAAGCCGACAGAAATCGTTCCGCCGCATGAGCCTACAATTTGATTCAGCACGAACGCGCTGAAGCCGAAATTAACTTGTGCTACACCGTTTGCGGCTGACACATTCTTCTGTGCAGTCATGGTCGGCGGCAGTGCAATGCCCACCGCCGGAACGGAAAGCGAATACGACCGGATCAGTTGACAGCTGTTCGCGTCAATGCTGCGAACGCTTCCGGCGTTGTTGCTCGCGACCGCGACGTAAAGAGTGTTGTCCAAAGCCATTTGCATGAAGTTGGGAACATCCTTGTTCTTGAACGTAGCGCAGGTGGTTGGATTCGCTCCGCTTGCATCAAACTGCTGCAGCTTCCCATTGCCCTGGTTGCCAACGTAAATGAAGCCGTCGCCGCGGCGAGCAATTCCGAAAGGCTGCGACAGGCCGGAACTGATAAACGGTTGGGTGCTCGCTGGAATGCTCGATGGTGTGCGAAGAACCTTGCCACTTGTATTGTCCACAACCAAGAAATCGCCGGTGTTTTTCTGCGCCAGGCCTTGGGAGCTCCCAGGGACCGTGACCAGCTGAGTTGGCGGATCAATGGACGAGAGGTCGGTGACATCGGTGAAAACCCAGAGTCCAGATCCAGAATCCGTGCTCGAAACCACAAGATCACCATTGGCGGTAATTCTGCCGCACTGCGGGTGCCGCAAGGCTGCAGAGGAGCCATCGTAAACCTGGTTTAGTGTCGGAGACGCAAGGCTGGGATCGAAGCGCCAAATCTTGCTGTTGGCGGTGTCGCAAACGTAAACCATGTAATGCGTGGTTTCATCGCCAGCTGCTTGGCCGATGTTGTTCGGTGCAACCACCATGCCCTCGAAGTCACTTCCTGGGTTCGAGATTACGGCTGTCGCCGATCCGCTGGTGGTGTTGAGGCTGTAAATGATACCGGCGGTGCCGGTCGATACAAAAACGTTAGAAGCTCCGGTTACCGCCCACAATCCGGTACCGCTAAGACACACAAACACTGAGAGTACAGAACGAAGCTTGCGCATTGGTCTTGCCCTCCTGGGAGCAGGTGACGGGAAGAGGTCGGACGCACGAATTCGCCGTCGTAGGTGTATACCTTGATAGAGGAAAAGCAGATTCCTGTCAAGTAAAACCCCTGTCAGGAGCGGGGTCCGGCCAGTGCTCAACAATGTCCGCAAGCGTGGCCGACTTTATGACCGCAGAATCATTTTACTTGCGCGCGCTGGTGTGCAGTTTTATGCAACGAAGGACGTGTCCGTTTGGCCAATTCCGTCGTTGGATTTAGGCCCTTACGTAATCTCGATTTTGGCCGTGGGGCCGTTCATACTAACCCCATCCGCATATGCCTTTCATTGCGCAATCCGGTGGTCAACGGCGGGCCGAGCGCGTTCGGCTGGACGAAAGCATTCCAGCGGTGGTCCGTTTCGACGATGGCAACCGGGCGTCCGGTCGGTTGAAAGTGGTTTCCATGACTGGCGGACTGCTATCGCTACCTCGCCCTGTTCGTCAGGGCTCGGTCGGAAAACTGATGTTCCTTACTCCAGCTGGCTCCGTGCTCGGGTCGGCCGAAATGCTCACGCCAATGTCCTGGGAACTACAGCCTTTCAAGTTCATCGGTTTTTCCGGGGATGATCACGGGAAATTGGAAAGCGCAATCCAAGCTTATCTTCATCAAAGGCGAACCCAGGAGAAGCAACAACAACGCTCGCGAGATGAATTCGAAAACTTTCGCGCCTGGTAAGAGTCTTCATCCGTACTTGAATTTTCCTTCTCACGGCTAAAATATGGGCTCATCCTTGATTTCAGGGAGGGTGCCAATAATCGGTCGGGCGTGACAATTCTATTTTTCTCTTCTTTCTCTCTGGTTAACTCTGATTCCTGCGATCGCCATAAAAACGGCACGCTCGCCCAGCACGGAATCGTGCTCGTCACGGTCAACTACCGTCTGGGAGTATTCGGCTTCTTGGCGCATCCGGAACCTACGCGTGAGTCGCCACACCAAACATCCGGCAACAATGGTCTGATGGAGATTGCGGCTTTAGGATGGGTGCGGGAAAACATAGCGGCCTTCGGCAGCGATCGCGATAAGGTCACCGTCTTTGGCCAGTCTGCGGGCGCTGAGGGCACGGAGCCTGCTGAAGGACTCTCCCCGATCAAAGGGATTGTTTCAACGAACCATCGTCCAAAGCGAATCGGCTTTTATGCCACCGTTCGCTCCGCTGGCTACTGAGAAGAAGGCACGCGAAGCCTTGGTTGGTTGGCTTGGATCTCAGGGGGTGAAAGCTGTACTTTTTCTCGGCGGCTTGTCTAGGTCCGTTACTCAGGCCGCGGGCTTCTTTTTTTGCGCCTCTTGAATTACCCGCTGAACCGCGCGCTTTCCCTCCATCTCCGCAGCTTCCCGGCTGTCTGTGGTTCCAGAATGCAGGAGCTCATTAGAAGGCCGGACGCGATATACGTTATACCTCCAACCCGCGGCAACCAGGGTTGCCGGGTCGAGAACCTGTTCGATCTCATAAGCGAAATTGTCTTCGTAGATGCGCATGCTATACGTTCCCTCCAGGTCTTGCCCGACGTGATGCTCCGGCTTCGCATCTTTCGATGCGTTCGATGACCAACGCTTTGTTCTTTAGTTCTCACGCATTTCGGGGCAAGCCAGCAACATCGCGTTGCCGCCGTCGCTCATCTCAACTTGGTCAGAACCAACGTCAGAACCAACCAACAACAATCCCTAAATTCAGCAGCCAAGGAGTTAAACATGAAGATTGGAAGCCTTCGCGATCTATTTGAAATGGAACTACGTTACGCCTATGACTGTGAGCAGAAGTTGGCCAAGAAGGGACTGCCGCTGATGATTGAGTCCTCGACTTCGACAGAGCTGCGGAATGCGCTCGAGCAACACCTCAAACAGACCCGCAACCACATTACCCGGCTCGAACGTGTGTTCGCGGTCGTCCGCAGCGAAGCTAAGACCGAAGATAACGATGCCTTGGACGAACTCACCAGTTCTGTGAAGGACACAGTCGGCGACATCGAAGAGTCCTACCTTCGCGATGCTGCGCTCATTGTTGGTGGAAACAAAGTTGAACACTATGAGATGGCGTTGTACGGATCGCTCGTCGCGTTTGCTCGGCAACTCGGCTACAGCGATGCAGTCACTCTCCTGCAGCAAACGCTGACTGAAGAAAAGGAAGCAGATGCCAAGCTGACCCAAATCGCAGAGACCGCGATCAATTCCCAGGCCAGTACTGAACGTAGAGCAGCCTGAAAACCGCACATCGGATCATGACGGCCCCGTTTTCGCAGAGCGGGGCTTTTTTTATCTTTTGCAGAACTCGGCAAGCCAGAGGGTGAGATCACCTTCGTAATTATTGCGCACGTGCGGATTTTCAGGGACACTGATCTAGCCTTCGCCTGAACCTCTGTCTGGCGTCTAAGACGGTCTCGGGGAAGCTCGGGCGGCGGTTTGCCAAAAAAGGGAAAAAGTCACACAAATGATTTTTGGCTTCAACACGGATGTCAAACACAACGACACGATCTACCACGTGCAAAGCGAGGCTCGCGAAGGCGATCTTCTTCTTCAGACCCAAGTCTTCGTTCGCGGACGCTGCATCGGGAAGCGTGCCACCCCTTACGCCGACCAGGCGAAGAGCCCGGACTTCACAGACCAAAGGAAAGAGCACATCCTTCGGGAGCAACATCGCCTTGTACTGGAAGCCATCCGCGAAGGGCGACTGCAAGAGGTTTTCGACAATCGCGATACACCTGAGACCCTGGCCACGATTAAGGAGCTGGACATTCAGTGGGTGAACGCAGAATCGGTTCATGCCGGCGAAAAGCTTTCGGTCAGACTGCGCGCCACCGAAGGCGGGCTTGGTATAGCCAACGCCCGGCTGACTGTGCGTCTCGCGCGTACTAACGCCGCCCCGTTCTATACGCAGTTAACCACCGACAATCTAGGCGAAGCCGAACTGGTCGTCATCGTGGAGGAATCATCGCTTGCTGATTCCTCGGTGTTAGTGCAGGTCAACTCTAGCGGACGAACCGCCACCCGTAAGTTCCAGATGCGCCGCGTCGAAGCCTAAGGGCAATTGAAGGCACCACGCGAAATAGCTTAGGCTCCAAAAGCTTTGGGCAGTCAGGATATGGGACCAAGTCCACCAGCGGCCCCCGAAACCATTTCGACTTCTAGCGTCTCTCTGGTCGGCACGCTAAATGCAATTGCTCTAGTATCCTGGACGGAATGCCGCCCAACCGCCCTCCCCTACTTGATCTCCGTAACATTCAGGTTTACCGGGGCACGCGTCTCGTGCTCGCCGATCTTGATTTGTCGATCGAGAGTGGGGAGCATGTCGCCATCCTAGGCCCGAACGGCTGCGGGAAATCGACTCTGATTAAGACCATTACGCGGGAATGCTATCCCGTCACTCGACCCGATTCGAGCATGAAAATCCTGGGCAAGGAAACCTGGAACGTCTTCGACCTACGCCCGCTGCTTGGGATTGTCTCCAACGATCTCATGGAGTGGTGTACCGGCAACGCCCTGGGGCGGGACGTCGTCCTCTCAGGATTCTTCAGCAGCAATGACGTCTACCCAAACCACCGGGTAACTGCTGAGCATCTAGCCAAAGCCAACGCAGCCTTAGCCCAACTCGACATTTCCCACCTAGCCGATCGCCCCGTTCAGGAAATGTCCTCCGGAGAGGCAAGACGCATCCTAATTGCCCGAGCCCTGGTTCATAAACCGAAAGCCTTGCTTTTTGATGAACCCAGCAACTCGCTCGACCTATCGGCGAAAAAAATGCTGCGCGGAACCATGAGCCGACTGGCTCAGTCTGGCCTAGGCATCGTCCTAGTTACGCATGACCTTTCCGATGTCATTCCCGAGATCGAGCGTGTCCTGCTGATGGCGAGCGGCCGAATCGTCGCCGATGGAAACAAGCAAGATATCCTCGAGAGTGGCACTCTGTCGCAAGTATTCGGATTGAGAGTGCAAGTCGAGAAACGAGACGGCCATTACCATCTATGGTGACCCGAGGCACATTTTATGTCTTGATTCGGAATGCTTGCCAGAATCTGCTTGCTGCTTCGAACCCAACATGACCCTAATCATTAATGGCGAAAACCGCGAATTCAGCGGCCTTCAGACCCTCACTGACCTGATCGCAGAGCTCGGCATGAAATCTGACCGGGTGGCGGTCGAACTCAATCGCGAACTTATCCGTCGCGACCGCTGGTCTGAGACGAAACTCTGCGATGGCGACAAACTCGAAATCGTCCACTTCGTCGGCGGCGGATCCTAGGAGCCCCTATGAAAGTTAATCGCCAGACGGTCGATCTCTCAGCTTACCCCAACCTGGTTGTGATCTATCTCGGCATGCGCGTAAATGCCCCGACTGGAATCAAGACGCTGCTCGGCTTCGGCCCGAAAATCTCGAAGTCGGTGGCCGCAAAACCCGACGGTCTCCTTCTGCACGAGAACCTCATCTACTCTGTGTTTCCCATGCATGTCGGAATGCGCCAATACTGGCGCGACTTTCAATCACTCGAGAGCTGGTCTCGCTCCGAGCCCCACCTGCTCTGGTGGAAGCAGTTCCTGCGAAATTCAGGAGGCACGGGCTTTTGGCACGAAACCTACCTAATGCGCGGCGGCATGGAAGCCATTTACGACGACGTCGTCAAACCAATCGGTTTCAGCGCCTTCGCTCCTGTTCACACCGCCCGCGGGCCTATGTTCTCCGCCCGCACCCGGGCAAACATCGCGGGTGGGGAGAGCAAGCCATCGGGGATTGCGGAAGATGATCTCTACCAGTGAACCCGTCCGCCGAATGGCTCGCCCCCCGGCTTTCTAAAACCGACTCTCGGGCTTGCACCATACCTCTAGGCTCCCTCCGGTGCCGCGCTGGGCTTGGCCGGTTCGGCCAGTAGCTTTGTAGTTAACCCATTTCCGGTGTTTCCCACATCGTGGCTCGACGGTTCGCCCCTACAATGTTTAAAACATTTTGTAACGAGAATGTTTGAAACATTGGTGGTCTTGAATGCAGGAAGTGTTTACATCCCGTGACATCATTCGACTGACCGGCATCACTGCCCGGCAGTTGCAATGGTGGGACGAGCGCGGACTGGTCGTTCCCGGACGGGAAGGGCACCGTCGCATTTATTCCTTCGAAGATCTCACCGAAGTTGCCGTGATTTGCGAACTACGTCGCAAAGGATTCTCCCTGCAGGGCATGCGACAAGTAGTCCGTTTTCTCCAAAAAGAGTTCAGCAAGCGCCTGGCAGAAACCGTGAGCGGGACCTCGAACTACCACCTGCTGACCGACGGCCGCGCACTTTACCTTGAGACCTCGCCGCAGCAGATCGTCGACATCCTGAAGAACTCACGTCAGCCGATGTTTGCCATTTGTCTGAGCGACACTGTCCGTCGAGTCAGAGCAGTGGTGAATGGCCGGAAGCGGCCTGGCCGTTGCACTCCGGAAAAGCGTTCCCGCAAGGTGAAATTGGGTTCTTAGCAGTGATTGGCCCACGAGGAGGGGAAATGGTTGCTGAACTGGAAATTCTGAGCGAGTGGATTCCGGAACAGATGCAGCCCGGCACGATCTTCGTGCTCGAAAATGCAGGGCACATCGGGGAAAAAGAAGATCCCTACTGGGCTGTACTCTCCTGCCCAAACTGCGGCACCCTGGGCCTGATCACACGCAAACAGATTGCCGGGCTGATCGCCGTCATTTGCGGGTCGCATTCCTGCTCGGCCCAGTTCTTCATCCGGGACAGCGAAATCCGCATTCGAAAACCATTCTAAGTTGGCTAGTTTTGTGGGACTCGTTGAGTCGGGATGGTCCTGTTGTCTCTAGTCAGCCGTTACTTTCTTCAACTCCACGGGCACCTGCTCGACAATTTCGATCTCGAATCCTTCGAGCGCGGCAAGCCTGCGCGGATGGTTGGTCAACAAGCGAATCCGCCGCAAATTCAAATCCGACAAAATTTGGGCGCCAAGTCCGATCTCACGCTGGGTGTTCCTTTGGCTCTCCTGCGTTGAAGCAGCCGTTCTATCCCGATGAAACGAAATAGCCGTCCGGTCGCCCAACTTCTCAGTCGAAAATCCTCGGGCCGACTGATGCAGGTAGATCAGGGCACCCCGACGTTCGCGGCCGATAGCCTCGAGCGCACCTTCGAGCGTCGCCCTGCAGTCGCACGATGCGGCTCCAAACACGTCGCCAATCAGGCAATGTGAGTGCATGCGCACCAACACAGGTTCGTTGCCGTCACCAATATCGCCATGGACCAGAGCCAAATGGGAGTCTCCGCCATCGATCTCGCTCTCGTAAGCAATGACCCTGAACTCACCATAGCGCGTGTTCACCAGAGCTTCACCCACGCGGTTCACGTAGCGCTCGTGCTGCATCCGGTAGCGGATTAGTTCCGCCACCGTGAGCATCTTCATCTGATGTTCCTTCGAGAACTCGACCAGGTCGGGCACCCGCGCCATGGTACCGTCCTCGCGCATGATCTCGCAGATAATGCCCGCCGGAACCATCCCCGCCATTCGCGCCAGATCGACGGACGCCTCCGTCTGCCCCGCCCGTACCAGCACTCCGCCTTTGCGGGCGCGAAGCGGGAAGACGTGTCCGGGCCGGGCCAGGTCGGCTGGACGCGTTGCCGGATCGATGGCAACTAGGATCGTCCGCGCGCGGTCGTAGGCGGAAATCCCGGTGGTGACCCCGGTACGCGCATCAATTGCTTCGCAGAACGCCGTTCCATAGCTCGAGGTATTCTCAGCGCTCATGGGACCGATCCGCAGATGATCGAGCCGCTCCTCGGTGAGCGTGAGGCATACCAGCCCGCGCCCGTACTTGGCCATGAAGTTGATCGCCTCGGGCGTGACTTTCTCGGCTGCGAGCATCAGGTCGCCTTCGTTCTCGCGATCTTCGTCGTCCACGATGACGATCATCCGTCCTGCACGGATCTCTTCTATGGCGTCAGGAACGTTCGTAAATGGCGGCCGGGAGTGCATCCGCTTTTGATTGTACCAATGGGTTCTGGGCAGGGCGCCGGGGAGTGACGCCTCATACCCCGGCGGGAAAATGCAAGCCGGGCGCCTGGGCCTTTACGCGGCTGGATGAAACAGCCGGATCGTCCAGAAAACCAGTCCCGCTACGCCGGCCGAAGCGGGAATGGTCATAATCCAGGCCCACACAATCCGCCTGGCCACGCCCCAACGCACCGCGGACAACCGGTGCACCGCCCCAACGCCCACGATAGCGCCGGTGATCGTATGGGTCGTGCTCACCGGAATTCCGGCGAGCGCTGTGCCGAATAGAGTCAAAGCGCCTGCACTTTCGGCGCAAAACCCGCCAAAGGGCTTCAGTTTCGTGATCTTCGATCCCATCGTGTGAACGATTCGCCATCCGCCGAAGTAAGTGCCGGCTGCTATGGCGGCATGGGCCGCCAAAATGATGAACCACTTGAATCGCCCCCACTCATGCTGCATGTCATACACGCCCATGTAGCCCGCGGTGAACAGCGCGCCGGCGACGATTCCCATCGTCTTCTGCGCGTCATTTCCGCCATGCCCCAGGCTGTACGCTGCCGCCGAAAGCAGTTGCAGCTTGCGGAACCACTTGTCGACGGTTCGGGGAGTCTGGTTCTTCAGGAGCCAATAGCCGGCGATGCTGAAAATCAGGGCAAGAATCAGGCCCATCACGGGCGCAACTACGATGAACACCAGCGTTTTCGTCCAACCTTGAGGGAGAATCACGCTATGGGCGCTTGCCCACCCATGGTTCAGGCCGGCTCTGGCCATCGCCGCGCCCGCGTATCCGCCGATCAGCGCATGCGATGAGGAGGTCGGCAATCCCCACCACCACGTGAGCAGGTCCCAAACGATGGCGCCGGCCAACCCGGCAATCACCACGTACTGGGTGACTTCGTCGAGGCGAATCATTCCTTTTCCTATGGTTTTGGCAACGGCGGTTCCAAGCACGAAAGCGGCAACGAAATTGAAGAACGCTGCCCACACGACGGCCAATTTCGGCGACAACACACGGGTAGAAACCACGGTCGCGATGCTATTGGCAGCATCATGAAAGCCGTTGAGAAAATCAAATACCAGAGCGGTTACAACCGTGATAATGAGCAGCAGCAGGCCTGTATTCACTCGTCAGCAACCCCTGGTCTGGAATGTTGGATTCAAAGCAGGTTTATGCGCTCTTCAACGCCACCGCCTCAAGCACATTGGCGACGTCTTCCGCTTTGTCGGTTGCGGTTTCCAGGACCTCGTAAAGTTCCTTAAGCTTGATGAGTTGGATTGGATCCTTTTCTCGTTCGAACAGCTCGGCAATGGCTCTTCGGCTGACGCGATCGGCTTCGTTCTCTAGCCGATTCACTTCAACGCAATGCTCCAGTAGCCGCTGATTGTCGTCGAGCAATGCCACCGCCTTTGAAAGCTCCAGACACTGGGTCACGATAAACCCGGCGATCTCGGCGGCGGCCGGCGGAGGATTTGCAATGCCGTAAAGCGTCATTCGAGTTGCAGCGGCATTTACGAAATCCAGAACGTCGTCTAGCGAGGAAGTCAGCAGATGGATGTCCTCGCGGTCAAACGGCGTAATGAACGTTTGATTGAGCATTCGGATGATGGTGTGTGTCATCTCATCCCCGCGATGCTCGATCTCCTGCAGGCGCCCGATTCGAGACGGATCCCCAGACGGATTTTTCAAAATCTCATGCAGCAAGGTCGCGCCTTCGGTGAGATTCGCCGCAACATCGGCGAACATCTTGAAGAACTTTTGCTCCCGCGGGATCAATCTCATGAAGCCGTAACTCCAAATGTGAACAGAAGATGAAAACCCTAAACTATCTCACGCGAATGTGGGAGCGTCAAACCACTCGCGTTGCCTTGGTTGGCAGCGTCAGAAAGGGAAGAGTACGGAGAGTGAAACCAGTCTGGGAGCTATTCCGAGGATTGGTCGTACATTTCTTCAATCTTGCTTTTGAATTGCTCCTCGATAGCCCGCCGCCGCAACTTTAGGCTGGCGGTTAGCGTCCCGGCGGCGGCAGATAGCTCCTCCGCGATCAGGCGAAACGTCTTCAGCTTTTCGAATTGCGCCAAGCGGCGATTCACCTCGTCCACGATCTCCGCGTATCGTTCCCGGACGGGTCCAAGCCCAACCAGCTCTGAGCGCGATGCGAAATGGTATCCCTTTTCCGCGGCCCTCGCCTCCAAAGCCGCAAAGTTTGGGAAGATCAATGCGGCAGGGAACTTTCGCTTATCGCCGACGACCACCGCCTCAGCCACGAGTGGACTATGTTTGAGGGCACTTTCGATTGCCTGTGGGGCGATGAATTTGCCCCCAGAAGTCTTGATCAAGTCTTTTTTCCGGTCGGTGACGTACAGATATCCGTCTGCATCCAGAGTGCCGATATCGCCGGTCTTGAACCAGCCATCGAGAAAGGCGGCCTGCGTTTCTTGGGGATTGTTCCAATAGCCCTGAAAGACCGACGGTGCCTTTACTAGAATCTCCCCATCGTCAGCAATTCGAACCATGACGTTGCTGAGCGGCTTGCCTACGCTGCCGATGCGATGCTCCGTCGCCGTATTCACCGAAATGACTGGGGATGTTTCCGTAAGGCCGTACCCTTCGTGTATTCGAATGCCCATGTCGGCATACCATTCGGCAAGCGGTCTCCCCAGTGGGGCGCCCCCGGAAATAAAGATGCTCACTCGCCCTCCGATTCCAGCCCGAATCTTCGAGTACACAAGCTTGTTGGCGAGCTTCCAGGTTGGCGCCCCCGGCAATTTGCCGGACAAGACCGCCACGCGATGCGCGCGTCCTACTCGCAACGCCCACTGGTAAATCTGCTTCTTGGGAAACTTTGCCGCCTGCAATTCGGCCTGCGAATGCACTTTTTCATAGACTCGAGGAACGCCCAGCAGGATTTCGGGGGAGACTTCGAGCAGTGTCTTTGGCAAGCGCTCTAGAGCGGGCAGATGTGCCAGTATGACTCCCCGATTCAACAATCCCATATCTACCGATCGCGCGGTGACATGCGACAGCGGCAAGAATGACACACTATGCATTCCCTCAGAGAATCCAAACTCGCGGCAGAACGCGATCATGTTCGATGTCAAGTTCTCGTGGGTCAGCATCACTCCCTTGGGGACGCCTGTGGTTCCAGAGGTATAGATTACGGTGGCAAGATCGGTAGGCTGTACCGGTCGCGCCAGACCCTCCAGATCAGCCGTCGAACCTTGCTGCATCATCTCCGCCATCGAGACCGCGCGACTTCCTGGAACCTCATCCATAACCGCCATCTTTTCCAGGTATGTCGTCGAGGCGACCGACATTACCTTTTCCAGATGCCTCCCCGTCGAGACGAAGATCGCGCGTGCGCCGGAATCCCGCAGCATGTAGGCGGTCTGTTCGGCTGTGAGGGTTGTGTAGATTGGAACCACGACCGCTCCCAACAGGAAGCACGCCATATCGGCGACGACCCACTCGTGGCGGTTCTCGCCGAGGATCGCAACCCGATCTCCCTTGGAGATTCCCCACGAGCACAGGGTGGAAACAACGCCCTGCACCTTGGCGACGAACTGCTGCGAGGAAATCGGCCGCCAACGGTCGTCGACTAGCTGTAGCATGAGCTCAGCCTGGTTCCGAGCGGCTATTCCGAAGAAAATGTCGTTGAGGGTATTGAGGCTCATGCCAGCGCGCGTCAGAACTTTAATGCTTTTCGTGGGGAGAAGGCAATCAGCTGCACTACCTATCATTTGACATTGCCAGCATTGACCCAGTGCCGGACCAGACGATAAACTCACCCCTCATAGGAGCTCTCAATGCGACGACTGTTGGGTTTCGTCCTCGCTGCGGTCGTTCTGACGCAGCCCTTTTCGAGAGTCGCGGCTACGGAGGCTGGTTCGGCTATGCCCAAAGTAGGCGACATGGCGCCCGACTTCACGCTCAAGTATGTCGATTCTAGCGGCATGCACGACGTGAGTCTCAGTCAATACCGCGGCAAAAAGCAGGTTGTACTCGCATTCTATGTCTTCGCTTTTACCGGTGGTTGAACGCAGCAGATGAAGAACTTCCAGGCGAATCTGAAGCGCCTGGAAGCGACCGACACCCAGGTCCTGGGTGTGAGCATGGATAGCGCGTTCGCGAATCACGCCTTTGCCGAACAGATCGGCGTCAGTTTCCCGCTATTGAGCGATTGGGGCGGAGATGTCACAAAGAAGTATGGGCTCTATTCCGACCAATACAAAGCGGCACGTCGCGTGAACTTTCTCATCGGAAAAGATGGCCTGATTAAGGAAGAGCAGGTGGACAGCGCAGCAATCGACCCAACCAAGATCGTTGACGCCTGTGAGCGGCCGAAGTTGAAACAGTAGAAGGTGAAAATAGTAGCGGGGGAGGAGCGGGAGATTTCGTCCGTCGCTCCTCACACGTTCTATGGCTCCCACGCCCGTCTTGCGCGAACCAGTGACAACTGACGTTTTTCGCATCCGTGAGGCGCGCCTGGGTGAGCGTTACGGCTGGATTTCCGCTCTCGCATGGATCGCCATTGGTCTCGACTCCATTCTCCGTCCGATTCAGGACAATCGCCGCGAGATCTATTGGTGGATCCCGTTTGCCTTCATGATGCTGGCCCTTATTTCCATCCACCGGGTTCAGCGTTCTCAAAATCGGCGATTCGAACTCTATTCCTATCGGGCAGTCATGCTTGCCTCCGCATTGGTTCTACTGGGGAACCTAGGCTTGGTATTCAACGTGAGCGCACTGTCGGAGCTGGGGTTCCCGGGTGGTGCAATCGTGTGGATGGTCGGGCAGATTGCGTTCGGCATCGCAACCTGGCGGGCGAGGGTGTTGCCGTGGTATGTGGGGCTGGCTCTTGTGCTCTGGGAATCTGGATCTATTGCCGCGGGCTTGCTGCTCGCGCCTATTGCGCCGCTTCACGAGCGCGGTAGCTATAGCGCAGGACTGGAGAAAGGCCTGGCGTTGGCTGTGATGGCCTACGGTCTGCGCGCTTATCGAAACGCAAAGTGTTCCGAAGCGGTCTGGCAGGAATCGAGCTCTACGATCGAGCGGACGTCATCTCCAATTTAATAACCCCGCGAGGTCTTCCTGGATCGCCGGGGACTTCGGCGACCTCGCGCAACTTCGCTAGTAGCGTCTCCGACGAACCCGGGAAGTTAGGAGAATTTATTTTCCACAGCCTGGAGCGGCAGAGTTCCTGCAAGGGAGAGGCCGACCAGTAATTCTTTCCAAGCTTTTGGCAAATCCTACCGGGGAAGTTCTTCCACAGGCATAATGTTTTCAGTGGTTTAGGGTTGGCACTCGAGATGCACTGTTCTTTGCCAGACGAAGTGGCGCGCAACGGGGCGCACTGAGAAAACTTCGGCCAGAGGTGAATTTCAGGCGCCCCTTGCAAAAACTCTTTTCGAAGAGACCCCGAAAACCCTCCCCCAGTCAGGTCAGCACAACCCTCTCCTCGATCGCTAGCCCGGCATTCCTCAGCAGTTTCGCCACCACCGGTTCCTTCAGCCGAGAGGCGTCGTACTCTACTCTCACAAGTTGCTCTCTTTCATTGAAGCTTAGCCGCCGGATCCCGTACACTTCGCGCATGTTATCGATAGCACGCATGATTTTCTCATCCGGACGATTGACGTAACGATAGGAAACATCCATCTGGGTCATTCGCTAGGGCCTCTCCTCTAAGTTGCTCGATTTAAGATACACCAAGGCTCATGCGGTCCAGTTCCTCGGCTCGCATCGTGCGCATCAAGTCGCGAATCTAAGCGATAAGCACCGAACTTAGATGGAAACCACAACCAAACAGGCGATCGATCCCGTGTGCGGAATGTCCGTGGATCCAGCCTCCGCCAAGGCGAAGGTAACCCACATAGGAAAGACCTACTACTTCTGTTGTACAGAGTGTGCAAAGAGGTTCGATGCCGCCCCCGATCAATATCTGAATGCCAAGCCATCGGGACTTGTCACGCTAGGCGTCCCCGGACAGGATTTACAGCTGCCTACTCGCGCCGAGCTGATGGCAAATGGGGGTCTCCAGCCGAAACCTACTGAGCTTGTCCGCGATCCTGTCTGCGGTATGAAAGTGAATCCCGCGGCGATGAGATACAGGATGACCCACGGGGGGAAAGAGTACTTCTTCTGCAGCCTCCCATGCATGGAGAAGTTCCGGGCAAATCCGGCCGCGTACCTGGAAGCAGTCATACCGGCGGCGAAGCCTGAAGGCAAGATCTACGTCTGCCCGATGTGTCCCGAGGTCCACGAAAGTTCACCGATTGCTTGTCCAAGCTGCGGCATGGCACTGGAGCCAGAGACTGCGCTGCCCCCCACAGAAGTCGAATACACCTGTCCCATGCATCCGGAAATTGTGCGGCAGGAACCCGGCAGCTGCCCGATCTGCGGTATGGCTCTAGAGCCTCGGACATCGACCGCAGACGAAGAAGAGAGTCCAGAGCTGCGCGACATGACACGACGCTTCTGGGTGAGTGTGGCCCTAGCCGCTCCGTTGCTCATGATCGCGATGGTTGACATGCTTCCCGGTATGCCAGTGCAACATGCACTGCCTGACGGGTGGCTACCCTGGATCGAACTCGTTCTGGCCACGCCAGTCGTCCTTTGGGGCGGCGCACCTTTCTTCCAGCGGGGATGGACTTCGGTGGTGAACCGGTCGGCCAACATGTTCACGCTGATCGCAATGGGCACGGGAGTGGCCTACATCTATAGTTTGGTTGCAACCGTGACGCCGGGCATTTTTCCCGCCTCCTTCCGCGACATGGGTGGAAGCCCTGCCGTCTACTTCGAAGCCGCGGCTGCGATCGTGGCGCTGGTTCTGCTTGGGCAGGTAATGGAACTTCGGGCGCGTAGCCGGACAGGGTCAGCCATTCGGGCGTTACTCGATCTCGCGCCCAAAACCACACGCGTGGTTCGCGACGGCCAAGAATCCGACATTCCGCTCGACCAAGTTCGAGTCGGAGACCACTTGCGTGTGCGTCCAGGCGAAAAGATTCCCGTCGACGGCATCTTGCTCGAAGGTCACAGCTCGATCGACGAATCCATGGTTACGGGCGAATCTATTCCGGTAGAAAAGAGCGCCGGTGATCGCGTGATCGGCGCAACTTTGAACGCAAGCGGCTCATTCATCATGCGCGCTGAGCGTGTGGGAAGCGAGACTTTGCTTTCCCAAATCGTTCGCATGGTGAGCCAAGCCCAACGCAGCCGGGCCCCCATTCAACGCGTCGCCGACAAAGTTGCGGGATGGTTTGTCCCGGCGGTGATTGTGATCGCGGGGGTGACGTTCGTTGCCTGGGTGATGATCGGCCCTGAGCCTCGCTTCGCACATGCCATTGTGAACGCCGTCGCCGTCCTGATTATCGCTTGTCCCTGCGCCTTAGGGCTGGCTACGCCCATGGCGGTCATGGTGGGCACTGGCCGCGGCGCGCACGCCGGAGTCTTGATCAAGAACGCAGAAGCTCTCGAAACGCTTGAGAAGGTCGATACTCTGGTGGTGGATAAGACCGGGACGCTCACGGAAGGGAAGCCGCGCGTCACGGCAACGACTCCGGCCGAAGCCATGGAGTCTGACGAACTGTTACGCCTTGCCGCCAGCCTGGAACGCGCAAGTGAGCACCCGCTATCCCATGCAATTGTGAGCGCGGCAAACGAACGTGGCTTGCAGCTCGCTCGGGTGGAAGACTTCCGAGCTTTCAGCGGAAAGGGCATCACCGGCAAAGTCGAAGATCATGAGATTGCAATAGGAACGTGGACCTTAATGAAGGAAAGCGGCGTGCTGACGAACGCGGTGCCCGTTGCTTTCACCGGGGAGGGAACTGCGGTCCATGTCGCCATAGACCACCAACCTGCAGGAGTAATTTACGTTGCCGACCCCATAAAAGCCTCCGCGGCGGAAGCCGTCAGAGCGCTCGCGCGCTCGGGCGTGCGCTTGGTCATGCTCACAGGCGACAACCGCTTTGCAGCCCAGGCCATCTCCCAGCGACTCGGCATCACGGAATTCAAAGCCGAGATTCTCCCAGGCGACAAAGCCGCCTTCATAAAACAGCTACAGCAGGAAGGCCGACGCGTAGCCATGGCGGGAGATGGCATCAACGATGGACCTGCGCTTGCCCAAGCCAACGTCGGGATTGCTATGGGGAACGGAACCGATGTGGCAATCGAAAGCGCGGGCATTACCCTGGTGAAAGGCGATCTCGCAGGAATCGTTCGTGCCCGAAAACTGAGCCGGGCCGTGATGAAAAACATCCGGCAAAACTTGTTTTTCGCCTTCCTCTATAACTCGCTCGGAGTTCCCATTGCAGCGGGTGTGCTGTATCCAATCTTTGGACTCTTGCTTAGTCCCATCTTGGCGGCTGCCGCGATGAGCTTTAGTTCCGTTTCGGTGATCATGAACTCTCTGCGCTTGCGCAGCCAAGAGTTGTAGGGAAAAGACGTTCCTAAGTAGTTTCTTCCCCAAGGAATCGCGCATCGCTATTCTGACCACACATGTTTCCCGGCACTCACGTACTCGTCCAGATAGTGCTGCGCACCTCCGTGGTTTACGGTGTGGTGCTGCTTGGGGTGCGCTTGAGTGGCAAACGCGAGGTTGGACAGATGACTCCGTTCGACCTCACCCTGCTTCTGCTGATCAGTAACTCCGTTCAGAACGCAATGACCGGGCCGGACAACTCGCTCATCGGCGGAGTAGTAGCGGCCCTGACGTTGCTGCTGCTCAACTACCTAGTAGCCGATCTGTCGGGTACCAATCGGCGGTTCCGAAAATTAATCCAGGGCCAGCCCAGTCTTCTGATTCATGATGGCCAAATCATGACGGCTCATATGTCTAAGGAGCACGTCAGCATGGACGAGCTGGAGCGCGCCCTGCGCGAGCATGGAATCAACAGTTATAAGGATGTTGCGCTCGGAGTTCTGGAAGTGGATGGTTCAATCAGCTGCCTAAAGTACGACGAACTCAACCCTGCTTCGCACAATCATCTCGTCCGGCGGAAATACATTCAGAAGCACGAGTAGTTACTTCGTGAGCACCACCGCCACCTCATCGTAGGGTAAGACCGTCACCGTAATTGATTTTCGGGCGGCGAATTCATCCGGGGTCACTGGGAAACCGACCAGAACAGACCCGGAAATCCTCTGGCCCGGGTTGATTCGTGTTTCCGGGGTGAGGATTTGCGAAATGTGTGGTTTCAGGTCCGGCAACACCGTCAGATAGCGTTGGGCATCGACAGCAGGCACGGCATCATCGGTTTGTTTCTGCCCCGCGACGTCAGAACTAACCTGAATGCTCTTGATCCATGTGGGCTTCTGTTCGTTGTTCTGGAGCGAGATGTTCACCGCGATCATCAGCAACTTCTGATTCGGCATGGGGGCTGCGAACACTTCGTCAATGCTGCCGCTCGATTGAGGACGAGCGCGATGGGTGAGCGAATAGGTCGTCACAATGGCGATCACAACGCCGAGACAAATTGCCACGATTCCGGCCGGAGGAAGGCTCTTACGCGCGGTGCCGTACTCCTCGCCAATATTGAATTCGTTTCTTGGCTCGGGAGTGGGCGCCGGGGGGACGGGGGAACTGGGGGTGGTCGGGGTATTCGACATTGCACCCTCCTACCCTAGAGATTGTACTCGCGGGTCAGGCAGCGGGCCACTTGTGCTTCATCGCGCTCGCAAACTGATCGGCTGTGAGCGTGTTCAGAACATCGTTCGGAGTAAGCCAGGCCCGCCGTGCCTGGAGAACTCCATAGCGCATTTTTTCCATGTGCGAGGTATGATGTGAATCCGTGTTGATCACGATCCTGACGCCGGCCTGTTTTGCCTGCCGCAGGTGGCGATCGCATAAATCAAGGCGGTCGGGATAGGCATTCAACTCCATGGCCACCCGGTTCCGAGCTGCCGCTTGGAGTACCGCCTCCATGTCGAAAGCGTAAGCATCCCGTCGGAGAAGGATTCGCCCCGTCGGATGACCTATGAGCGACACATAGGGATTGTCTATCGTCTTCACCAATCGCTTCGTCATGGCCTCTGCCGTAAGGTTGAAGTGCGAGTGAACGCTGGCGATGACGATGTCCATTTGCGCTAAGACTTCGTCGGACAGGTCGAGAGTTCCATCTTCCAGGATGTCGACCTCGATTCCGGCAAAAATGCGGATGCCGTTCATGGCGTCATTCGCCGAGCGGATCTTCTCGATATGCTTGATCGCCCTCTCGTCGTCGAGCCCATTCGCGAAAGCAAGGTTCTTCGAATGGTCGGTAATGGCAATGTACTTGTAGCCTCGGTCTCGGGCAGCGGCAGCCATCTCCTCGATGGTGTTCCGGCCATCGGTTTCGACGGTGTGCATATGCACGTCGCCCTGAATATCTTCTTGAGATAGAAGCTTGGGCAGGGTGTGCTTTTCGGCGGCCTCAAGCTCGCCGCTGTTCTCGCGAATCTCGGGAGGAATGTAGTCGAGCTTGAGGGCTGCGTAGATATCCTGTTCGCTCTTGGATGCAACGATCTCTTGACTGTCCAAACGTGCCAGGCTGTACTCGTTGAGCGTATAGCCCATCTTCAGCGCACGTTGACGAAGCGAGACATTGTGCGCTTTTGAGCCTGTGAAGTATTGCATGGCTGCCCCGAACGAGTCTGGTGCGAGAGTTCTCACGTCCACCTGCATTCCGCCGCGCAGTCGGAAGCTGATCTTGTTTTCGCCGCGGGCGATGATCTCCATCAGTCCAGGGAGCTTGATGATATGGTCTATCAGCTTCGGCCGTTCCGCTTCATCGCAGCACGCCGGGCCGGTTACCAAGATGTCGAGATCTCCAACCGTTTCGCGGCCTCGGCGAAGAGAGCCTGCCGGCGTAGCCTTTTCAACTCCGGGATAGGCCCGCAGGTGCTCGATGATCTTGTCGGCCTGCGTCTGTGCGGTTTCGAGCAGGAAACGACCGGCGATTCGCCGATAGTCTTCGATTGCTTTCAACAATTTTTGTTCGTGTTTCTCCCCCATGCGAGGCAACACGCGTATCTTGCCTTCCCGCGCAAGCTTCTCCACTCCTTCGAGATCGCAGATCTGATATGCACTCCAAATCAGGGCGATCGTCTTGGGGCCGAGTCCCTGCACCTTGAGGAGTTGGAGCATGGAGGGGCGATACTTCTTTAGTAAGTCGGCATGGAGCGTGAGCTTGCCCTCGCTCAGCATCTCCTTCACGTTCTGGAGCATGCCCTTGCCGATTCCGGGAATGGCAAGCACCTGCTTTTCATTCGCCATCAGCTCTGAGATTGGTTGTGGCCAACCTTCGATTGCTTCCCCTGCATTTCGGTAGGAGCGAATACGGAAAGAGTCCCCGCCATCGACCTCAAGCAGATCAGCGGTTTCGTAAAGAATGCCAGCAATGGATTTGTTGTCCACCGGTAGAGCTTAGCAAAAATGATAGGTTGCGACCGCCGGGCAATGGGCGACGACTTGCCCCAAAATTCGATGACCCCGCTGCCTTATACTCGCGGTATGAGATTTTTCTGTTCGGCTCTGCTGGGCATCTTTTTGTCTGCCCTCGGCTTTGCCCAAAATGCCCAGAGTTTTCAGCCTCTTGAGCAGTGGCAAATGGCAATCCTCAACGGCGATACCGCACAACTAGCGTCGCTTTACAGCATCACGCCACCCGCGCAAATCGATACCGGGAAGGGCAACTTGGATGCCGCCGGGGAGGCCGCGTTCTGGATTGGAATGAAGATTCGTTCCCTGGATATCCACATCATCCAGTCTGCGGCGCCCCAGCCAGGAATTCAGAAACTCCTGTTCCAAGCTTCCGCAAAAACACCCTCGCGCACGGTCTATGTAACGTCAGCTCAACTCTGGCAGATGCAAAGCGGCGGGTGGCGGATCATCGCTGCGGGACGCGATATCGCCAAGCTGGAACAACCCTTGTCGATTGACGAATCAATTTACCCTGCCCAGGCCAACGCCCGGCAAGAAATTCGGGAGGCCGAAAAACGAGCCGTCAAAGCCGATAAGCGCGTCCTGGTCGTCTTTGGGGCTGACTGGTGCTATGACTGCCACGTCCTCGATAAAGCTTTTCATCGGAAGGACGTGGCCGCGGTCTTGACTCCAAGCTACGAGGTCGTGCACGTGGATGTAGGCCGGGGGGAAAAGAACCAAGACCTCATGAACGAATATGCTGTGCCCATGAAAAGAGGTATACCCGCAATCGCCATCCTGGATTCGACGGGCAAGCTGCTCTACAGTCAGCGCAATGGCGAATGGGAGCGCGCGCGCGCCTTGGGACCGGAAGATCTTATGGCATTGCTGAGGAAATGGAAAAGTCGGGGGTGAGAGGCAAAACGCCCCCAGGAGACGGCAGGATTCCATGCCACTCTGTCGCTCAGGTGTAAGAGTTAGGACTCAGCGACGTGGGCGCTTCGCTGACTTTTGAGCGCCTCGAGAAACATCTCTTCGCTAAAGGACTCGTGATTACGCAGTAGATCTAGTAGAGGATCTTCAATGCCAGTATCGAACTCGTCCGTGGCCTCATCGTCGCGATCTCGTTCGAGTGGCTTTGGAGCAACCCGCAATTGCGGCCGGACTCCAGGGCGGCTGGTCAGGAATTGGATGAACTGCTCGGTCTGCTGGCGTTGCTCGGCGGTGCGCACCGCAAACTCCACCCCCATACCGCGCGAGGGGTGCATTACGCGGATCAAGCCTGGGGCGCGGAACTCCAGTTCTTCCGCGGCCAGGATCATCACTACTTCAGTACGCTCCGGAAACGGCGACACCGTCTCTACGTAGCACGCGCCCAGGCTCAGATCGGTCAATCTGCAGTCCGCAACCCCTTCGGGCGACGAGGGTGTGCCTGGTTTCGAGTTCTGCGCCAGCCACCATTGCAGCGCTCCGTGCACGCTCTCCGGGGTGTCACCAAATCGCACGCCGGATTCACCGTTCGGGTTCGCCCACGCCACTTCTCCCATCAATTCAAATTCCGTTGGAGCATTAGGCAGCAAAAAGCTCATCTTGAGCCGTGCCGAAGGATAAAGCGGCTGTGCGGCAAGAACGTCCATTCCGGTCTCGCTCAGGTCGAGCAGTATGCCTTCAATCTCCGCAGTGCCCTCCCCTCCATTCGCCAAGGTCAGTTTGACCGCCACCTGAATAGGAACGCGAAACGCGGTTCTCCGCTCGCGCTTGATAAGGGCCGTCGCCGCACGCAGGGTGGTAATCGCCTGCATCTCATCCACAGGTTTATAGAGAACAAAATTCGCGCCAGCTCCGAACACGTTGCGCACTTTATTCTTATCGCTAAGCAGAGCCACGGTTACGGCGCCAGTCTGAAACGGGGTGCTGACGAGATTTTGCAGGATGAGTAGAGCGCTATGCGGATCGTCATAATCCACCAGCAGCGCCTGAAATTTTTGCTCGGTCACCAGGCAAACGGCGTCAGAGTATCCGCAGCATTCTGTGCTGAGGCCGAAGCTAGAGAGGACAGGGGTAAGTGTCTCAGCGGCCTGGTCGTCTTTCGTAACCAGCAATGCGCGGAATGACATCGGTGAAGCCTGAGTTTACGGCCAGCGCGGGGCAACCGTGCGGACGACCGGCTTCGCCGGTGCGGACTGCCCCTGTGCCGCGGCAGCCTTCGCGGCGGGCGCGGTGGGTTCGTCCACTTCGCCCAGAATCGGGCCATCGTCCTCGTCGCTGTCGGTCAACAAAGGAGCGACTTCGCGAAGCTTCTCTGCTGCCTGCTGCAGCATCTCGATCTGCTTACCGAGTTGAGCGTACTTTGCCTGTTTACGGCGCAGAACCTCGTGAATGTCCTTCATACAACCCCCAATGCAGAATGTATGGATTGCGTCGGACTGGGTCAACGAGTAACCGCGGCGCTTCGGTTACCCCAGTAATCCTGAAAAGCCGCGGACGGATGGGATTTTGGGGTCGAGCGCGCGAGTCGGGAGGTGAGTGATCGATCCAGCTCAAGCGTGCGATGGCGTGGCCAAGGCTGACGTCGTTGAACTTCACCTTGACCCATGCGGGGAAACGACAAAAACCCGCGCCGCCATCGTCAGTTGTTAGATGTCGAGTCTTGAGTTCGCGGCTGGTGCCCTCCCTCATAGAACCATCTAAGTTTCGACCGATTGTTCGCCATCGAGTTGAATTCAAAGCTGATCTGCGGCTATCCTTTACATTCACTCTGGGGCTTATGTTCTAAATGCTTTGGTCCCTGAGGAGGAATGTTGGCAACCAACTCCCTGCCGCTCAACCCTGGGGCTAGCGCCTGGATCTCATGGATCTGCTCCCGCGGGGATCAGGAGCGACAGGGACGACCCTCCAGGAACAAAGGCAAAGCACAAGGCCATCGAACCCTTTCCGGGCGCAACCGTGTGTTGATGCTTGGCAGCATCCGAGAACTTGCTCTGTATCGCGCGGAGGTGCTTCAACAACATGGATTTCATGTGCTCATCGCCACCCTTCATGACCAGGCATTGGACCTGATCCAGGCCGGGAATTACGACGTTGTGGTGCTGAGCTACACCCTCCCCGATACGGCGGTGCGGGAGTTCGCTGACGAAATGCGCGAACACTGCCCGCAATGTCCCGTGATTGCAATTTCCGATGCTCGGCGACCCGATCCCATCATCAAACCGGACCAGATGATTCTTGCCGACGAAGGTCCGGCTGCACTGCTCAACGCCCTTCGCCATGTGCTTGGCGAACCCTGAACGTCTACAAGGTAATTAGTGCAAGTGATATAGGCTGGCGAGAATCGAGCCAAACGCCGCGTGCGATAAGAACACCGAGATTGGCGTCTGGTAGCCGTAATTGAGCGCCATGAATCCAGGCGGCTCGAGCTGGCGACGGGAGGTTGGCCCATGGCGCTCGCTGGCCATGCGGGGATGCAGCGTGGGTAACAGCATCATTCCAACCGATAGGACAAATAATGCATGGACCAGCCCAAGAATCAGCCCGAACCACCAACTTGTGTTTCGCGTGGCCTCGAAAATTAAAACGTAGATGATCGAGAAGGCCCAGCCGTTGATCATGTGGGCCATGAATCCATACAACCGAGCTTTGTCGCGATTATGTGTGATCACCGCTCCAATCAGGTACGGCAGGTTCATGCGCGTGAGCCCCAGTCCCTGGCTAGTGGCCAAGGCAGCAGAAAGCACAATGGTCGCGACGAAACCGCTGAGTATCCAACTGGTCCAGTTCATAGCTTTCTCGAACCGCCTGAGAGGGCTTCGGTTAGCACCGGCGTCCCCGGTGCGCGATGGCCTAGCTGCTGCTCGCCTTTCATCCGCTGCTCAAGGGAGAGAGCCGCTCCGATCAATCCAATATGGGTGAATGCCTGCGGAAAGTTGCCGAGCGCGTCGCCGGTCTTCACATCGATCTCTTCCCCGTAAAGGCCCAAGTCATTTCGGTAATTGAATAGACCCTTGATCAAATGCCTGCAATCTTCGCTGTTCCCCCCACCCAGCGCGAGAAACTCAGCCTCCCAAAAGCTGCAAATCGCGAACGCCCCCTCCGGCGGGTCCGATGGGTACCGATAAAGCAGCTCGCGGCCTGTGGCCAAGCGCTCCCGAATCGCCCGGTGAGTGGATTGCATGCGCGGGGAGTCCGCCTTTTCGAATCCGTACCAGGAAAGCAGAAGTAAGCTAGCGTCAAGATCGTCTCCATCGAGCACACTGACATAGCTCTGGATCCGGTCGTTCCACCCTCGCGTCAAGATCTGTTGCTGAATCGCTTCGCGATTGCGCTTGTAGTCATCCAGATCGGGACCCTTAACCTTGCCTTGTTCAGCGAGACAAACCAGTCGATCAAGCGCAGTCCAGCACATCAAACGCGAATGTGTGTGATGGCGACGGCCGGTCCGCGGCTCCCAAATGCCTTCGTCAGCTTGATTCCAGTGCTTGACCACATAGTTGCCCAGTCCGACCAGCGTCTTTTGCATTTCACGATCCAGGAGGCCGCCATGAAATGCATACTGCGAGGCAGCGTCGATCACCTCTCCATAGACGTCAAGCTGTAATTGACCGCGAGCCGCGTTTCCAATTCTCACTGGCGCGGAATTCTTGTAGCCACGCAGCACCCTCGACTCCCGCTCTCGGGGTACGGGATTACCAAAGACCGTATAAAGGACGCGTAACTCGGGTTGCGTAAGCCGGGTGGCATGAAGCATCCAGTCGAGAAATTGCGTCGCCTCATCCAGATGCCCAAGTTCGAGCATGTTGCGGATTGTGAGCGAGGCATCACGCAACCAGCAATATCGATAGTCCCAATTCAACGAATCGCCAATTCGTTCGGGCAGGGAAGTTGTAGGAGCCGCTACCACCGCCCCCGACAACACGAAGGTGAGCAGTTTCAAGGTGAGTGCACTGCGGACTACTTCGTCGCGGAATTCGCCTTCATAGCGCATTTGTGCAACCCACTTCTTCCACCAATTCGCGCAGACTGATATCCGATGGGGAACCTGATCGAGATCCGGTAAAACTGCGGGGGCGTTCTCGGTGTAACTAAGCGAGAAAAAAAGCTCTTCGCCCGCCTTCATCTTGTGCCGTGAAGTTGCGGAATTCCCGTCAATCTGTAGCGGCAAGCTGCTGCGCAACCAATACACTCCCCGACCCTGGCAGAAACGCAAACCGAGCTTGCCGCGTTGTTCTAACTTGAGAGCGGCCTCGCCGTAGTTGGCTCGCGGCTCTAGCACGATCCGGATTTCCGCTTCGCCAGAGGTGCACGCGACTTGGCGAATAATCTCGTGGTCAGGAACCAGTGCATCATTCTCGCGGACCGGCAT
>Ga0207674_10000127_pt1 | contig 88956 bp, 83 predicted proteins | sample KBSCornC72_FD_184303 | JGI IMG/M metagenome (GOLD analysis project Ga0207674, IMG submission 184303) | Corn rhizosphere microbial communities from Kellogg Biological Station, Michigan, USA - KBS Corn C7-2 (SPAdes) (version 2) | ecosystem: Host-associated > Plants > Roots > Rhizosphere > Soil ...
GACTCTCACCAGTTCGATCAGCTCGGCTCGGCGATTCAGGAATGTGTCGCGGCACGCGAGCGTTGCACGGCGCTCGTCTTCCATCCATCCGAACCAGCCAGGACCAGCAACGCGCACGGCGTCTTCACGGCGTTTTCCATGGGCGCCGACGCGGCTTCCCGCGCGCCGCAGGTGATGCTCCTCATCCGCGATGGACGGGTGACGTTCAAGACGATTTCGGGAGCGATCGAGAGGGTCCGCGCAAACCAATCGCAACGCGAAGCCCGCGCCGTGCCCGTGCCATTTCGAATGAGCGATTGACCGGCGCTGGATCGCCTAGCGCGGCGCCAACACCATCATCATCTGGCGGCCTTCCATCTTCGGCCATTGCTCCATCTTGGCGACGGGCTCCACGTCCTTGTGGACGCGGTTGAGCAGTTCCATACCGAGATTCTGATGCGCCATTTCGCGACCGCGAAAGCGCAGGGTCACCTTGACCTTGTCGCCGTCATCGAAGAAGCGGCGCATCGCCTTCATCTTGGTATCGTAGTCATGGTCGTCGATGGTCGGGCGCATCTTGATCTCCTTGATCTCGATGACCTTCTGCTTCTTGCGCGCCTCGGCGGCCTTCTTCTGCTGTTCGTATTTGTATTTGCCGTAGTCCATGAGCTTGACCACCGGCGGTTTCGCTTCGGGCGAAACCTCGACCAGGTCGAAGCCTTTTTCTTCAGCGATTGCGCGGGCTTCATCGATGCCGATGGGGCCGTATTTGTGACCGTCATCTCCGATAAGAAGTATGGTGCGCGAAAAGATTTCCTCATTCACTCGGGGCCCGTCCTTGGCTGGCGCCTTGTCGGGCTGTTGAAAACGTCTGGGTACTATGACTCTCTCCTTTGTTGAGCCCGCATGAGAACGCGTTCCGCGAGGACTTTGCCTGGGTCTCGCGAAACGATTGCTCGGATCTTGATCGTGGCTTGGGTCCTCTCCGCGTCGCGCGGGCGACGGCTAACCCTTATAGAATAGGAGCCGGACGCGGATTCGCAAGGGCTATTCGGCCACATCGACCCGGGATTCTGCTTCCAATTTGATGCGTTTTATGACGGTTTCGAGCGGCATTGGCCCAAGATCCTTGCCCGACCGCAGCCGCACGGCGACCTTGCCCTCGGCCGCCTCGCGTTCGCCGACCACCAACATGTAGGGGATCTTCTGCAACTGCGCATCGCGGATCTTTTTCTGCATGCGCTCATTCGCAAGATCGATATCGACGCGAAGGCCGGCGGTTCCATTGACCACCGGCTCCTTGAAGAGCGCATCGACGACCTTGTGGCCGTACTCCGCCGCTTTCTCGCTGATCGGAATCACGCGCGCCTGGATCGGCGCCAGCCAGGTCGGGAAGTTGCCGGCATAGTGCTCGATCAGGAACGCCGTGAAGCGCTCATGCGAACCGAGCGGCGCGCGGTGGATGACATAGACCGGATGCTCGTGACCATCCTCGCCGATATAGTTGAGGTTGAAATTGGTCGTTGCCATGAAGTCGAGCTGGTTGGTCGAAATCGCATACTCCGTTCCGATGACCGACTTGATCATGAAATCGACCTTGGGTCCGTAGAAGGCAGCCTCGCCCTTCGCTTCCACATAGGGAAGCCCGGACTCGTTCATCGCCTGACGGATGACGTCGGCTGCGGCACTCCACTTCTGCGGCTCGTTGACAAAGTTGTGCTGCTTCGTCAGATCCGGAAGCGAGAAGCGCATATAGTATTCCGTGATCCCCATCATGTCGTAATAGCGGGCGTGCAGGCGCATCACCTTCAAGAACTCATCCTTCGCTTGATCGAAGCGGCAGTAGATATGCGCGTCGTTCTGCGTGAAACCGCGCACACGCATTAATCCTGAAAGGCCGCCCGACGCTTCGTAGCGGTAGCAATGGCCATATTCCGCCAGTCGCACAGGAAGCTCGCGATACGAATGGCGCGTCGCCAGATAGATCATGTGGTGATGCGGGCAGTTCATCGGCTTCAGGTAATATTTCTCGCCCTCGATATCGAGCGGCGAGTACATGTCGTCCTTGTAGTAGTCGATATGGTGTGAGCGGACGTAGAGATTTTCCTTGGTGATCTCTGGTGTGGAGACGCGCCGGTAGCCGTCGCGCCGCTCTTCCTGCACGGCGAGGAATTCCAGTTCCTGCCGGATCACCATGCCGTTCGGCATCCACAGCGGCAGTCCGGCGCCGACATCGGGCGAGAAGGTGAAAAGTTCGAGATCGCGGCCGATCTTGCGATGGTCGCGCTTCTCCGCTTCCTCGAGCCGATGCAGATGCTCGTCGAGTTCCTTCTGGTCGCGCCAGGCCGTGCCATAGATGCGCTGGAGTTGGGCGTTCTTGGCGTCGCCGCGCCAATAAGCGCCGGAGATCTTGGTCAGCTTGAACGCGTCGCCGATCTTGCCGGTGCTCTGAAAGTGCGGACCGCGGCAGAGATCGTGCCAGTCGCCGTGGAAATAGATCGAAACCTCTTCGCCCGCCGGAATGCCCTCGATCAGCTCGGCCTTGTACTTCTCGCCGATATCCTTGAAGTGCTTGACCGCCTTGGCGCGTGGCCAGACTTCGCGCCGCGTCGGCAGGTCGCGCTTGATGATCTCGCGCATCTTGGCTTCGATTTTCGGAAAATCCTCCGGCGTGAAGGATTCGTTGCGCGCGAAGTCGTAATAGAAGCCGTCGTCGATCGCCGGACCGATGGTCACCTGGGTTCCCGGGAAAAGCTCCTGCACCGCCATGGCGAGGACATGCGCCGCATCGTGGCGGATGAGTTCCAGCGCCTCGGAATCCTTCCTGGTGATGATCCGGATTTTCGCGTCGTGCTCGATGGGGCGGAAGAGGTCCCATTGCGCGCCGTCGACTTCCAGGATGAGCGCCGCCTTGGCGAGGCCAGGACCGATGGCTTGGGCGATCTCTGCGCCTGTCACGCCCTTTTTGAAGTCCAGCGTCTTGCCGTCGGGCAGGGTGATATGAAGCGGCGAAGACGAGGCGGACATGGTGTTATCTCCATACGGAAGAGCGGGCGGACCATCAGTCAAGCTTACGTGACAAGTCAAGGCAGTACGGCAAATTGCGGATATGCGGTTGTCGGCGCCTCGCTCTTGCGCGAAGATAGTGTCGGACGGGCGAGTTGCGGAGAACGACATGAAGACAATCGCGATATTGGCCGCTCTGACGGCGCTCGGCATCGCCGGCGTCACGCCCGTGGCGGCGGCACCTGTGTGCCTGAACACCTTCTACATCGACAGCAGCCGCGTGGTGGATCCCCAGACCATCATCTTTCGGATGAAGGACGGCTCGCAGTGGCGTAACACGCTGCGCACGCCCTGCAAGGGACTTCTGTTCCACGGCTATACGTACAACGTGCAGCACACCGAACTGTGCGACTACGGCCAGTCGATCCGCGTGTTGCAGACGCACGAAATCTGCACGCTGGGCAGCTTCACCAAGGTGGCGCCGGCGCACGCCTGAAAGGGCTGAGCGAGGCGCGGGCCCCTCTGCGGCTCGCGCGCGCTCTGTCCGGCAACCATGGCGGGGCGGGGAGCGAATGCCGGAACGACCTTTGAGCGCAAATCGCCGATGAAGCCGGCTCGTTTTGCCGTATTGCTGTTGCTTGTCCTCGCGGCGTGCAGCAGCAAGGCGCCCAGCGACAAGGCGATGCGCGAAACCTTCGCGGCCAAGCGCCAGGCGTTCGAGACCTTGCGCACCGAGCTTTGCCGGTTGCGCTACGATCTGACGATCAGTCGCGACCCCAACTGGACTCAGCCGCAGATTCCGCTCGCCGACGAAAGGCGGCTGCGCGGCGAACTCGCCGCGCTTGGCGCCAGGAGCGTCAAATACCTGCGCGGTTGCCAGCTCTGGATCGAGATCTGGTCGTCCGGTGTCGGCCGCGATGCCTCCTACAAGAAGTATCGTTACGGGCCGCCGCTGTTCCGCATCATCGAAATCAAGGAACCGCCGCAAAGGGACCTCAACACTTATCTCGACAGTCGCGCCCGCATCGCCTCGTTCGAGAAGAACATCGAAGGCGATTGGTGGATCGAACTCGATCACTGGCGCTGAGGCGTACAAAAAAGGGCGGACACCCCCCGCGTCCGCCCTGGTGCATGAGTGCATGGCAGGCAAGCGCAAGACCGTCATGGCCAACCGCAAGCACCTTCACTGTCTCCACCTCGGTCTGTGCGAAAACCGGAGGACGTGCTTGGCCCCCTTGGGTGAGCGAAACCGGTCGTTCCGTGAAGCAAGGGTGCGCGCGAGCTCGCACCCGGACCTGTATGGTCTCGCGGTGGATTCATGCGGTCATGCTCAAGCTCCCGTCTTGCCTGGTGCAGAGATGGGATGCCAAAATAGGAATTCAAGCCTTAAATCGGCGGGAAATACGTATATTTTCCTGACAAATGACGCAGATACCGGAATAGGCCAAGGCCGCCGGCTCGGAGGTCACGCCGACAGGGTCGGGAGCGACTTCGGGGCGGCGGCCTATCGGCACTGGTCGTCGCAAAGACGTTCGTCGATTTATGAGTACGAACGCCAGTGACAAAAGTCGGACCTGATATTCGCACGCGCCGGGATGCGAGCGTCCTTCAAACGCCCCCGAGAAAATCCATCTTGCCGATGGTGATGCCCTTGTGTCTCAGAAGGTCATAGGCCGTCGTCACATGGAAGAAGAAATTCGGCAACGCGAAACCTGTCAGGAAATCGCGGCCGGTGAATTTCATCTCGCCCTGGGGAAATTTCATGACGATCTCGCGGTCTTCCGCACCGACGACCTTGTTGGCGTTGACGCTCTTGAGAAAGGCGATCGTTCTGGCGATGCGCTGCTGCAACTCTGGAAACGTCGTCTCGGTGTCGGCCATCGCCGGTGCCTCGACGCCGGAGAGCCGCGCCGCCGCGCCCTTTGCGGCATCGCTGGCGATCTGGATCTGGCGCGTGAAGGGATGCATGTCAGGCGCAAGCCGGGCTTCGAGCAGAGACGAGAGCGGCTTGTCCTCCGCCTTCGCCTGCGCCACGGCCTTGTCCATGATCTTGGAAAGGTTTTCGAGGCTTCGGATCATCGGCGGAATGGCGGCGTCGTAGATTGTGAAGGGCATCGCGTTTCCTCTTGTGAATGGGCGGCGCGGAGAGAAGGCCGAATTTTGTTCGGGTGCAAGACTTGAAAGTAAGCGCGGCGGACCAGTGTTGGATAAGAGCTAAACAAAAAGGCCCGGTGGTGACACCGGGCCTTTTTTTTTCGTTCGTAAGATGAGTGGCCGGGTCGCGCTTCGCTACGCTCGCTGCCTGGCCATGACGGGCTTAAAAGTCCATGTCGCCCATGCCGCCGCCCATGCCGCCGCCAGGCATGCCGCCGCCAGCCGCTTCCTTCTTCGGACGATCGGCGACCATCGCCTCCGTCGTGATCAGGAGAGAAGCGACGGACGATGCGTTCTGCAGCGCCACGCGCACGACCTTGGTCGGGTCGACGATGCCTGTGTCGATCAGGTCGGCATAGGTTTCGGTCTGCGCGTCATAGCCGTAGGTGGTCGACTTCTGCTCGAGCAGCTTGCCCACGACGATGGAGGCTTCGACGCCGGCGTTCTCGACGATCTGACGGATCGGGAACTGGATCGCCTTGCGCACGATCGCGATGCCCTGGGTCTGATCCTCATTCTCGCCGGTGACGCCGTTCAAGGACTTGGTGGCATACAAGAGAGCCGTACCGCCGCCCGGAACGATGCCTTCCTCGACCGCGGCCTTGGTCGCATTGAGCGCGTCGTCGACGCGATCCTTGCGTTCCTTGACCTCGACTTCGGTGGCGCCGCCGACCCGGATGACCGCAACGCCGCCTGCGAGCTTCGCGAGGCGTTCCTGCAGCTTCTCCTTGTCGTAGTCCGACGTCGTTTCCTCGATCTGGGTCTTGATCTGGCCGACGCGGGCCTGGATTTCGGCCTTCTTGCCGGCGCCGTCGATGATCGTGGTGTTGTCCTTGTCGATGCGCACCTTCTTGGCCGTGCCCAGCATGTTCAGCTTGACGTTCTCGAGCTTGATGCCGAGATCCTCGCTGATCACCTGGCCGCCGGTCACGATGGCGATGTCTTCGAGCATCGCCTTGCGACGATCGCCGAAGCCCGGCGCCTTGACGGCGGCAACCTTGAGACCGCCGCGCAGCTTGTTGACGACGAGTGTCGCGAGCGCTTCGCCTTCGATCTCTTCCGCGATGATGAGGAGCGGACGGCCGGACTGCACGACGGCTTCCAGAATCGGAAGCAGCGGCTGCAGCGTCGTCAGCTTCTTCTCGTGGATGAGGATCGTCGGCTCTTCGAGCTCGGCGACCATCTTGTCCGCGTTGGTGATGAAGTAAGGCGAGATGTAGCCGCGGTCGAACTGCATGCCTTCGACGACGTCGAGCTCGGTGTTGAGGCTCTTGGCTTCCTCGACCGTGATCACGCCTTCGTTGCCGACCTTGGCCATGGCTTCGGCGATCATCTTGCCGACTTCATGGTCGCCGTTGGCGCTGATGGTGCCGACCTGGCCGATTTCCTCGTTCGACTTGACCTTCTTGGAGCGCCTCTTGAGGTCGGCGACGACGATGTCGACCGCCTTCTCGATGCCGCGCTTCAGGTCCATCGGGTTCATGCCGGCGCTGACCGCCTTCGAACCCTCGCGCACGATGGCGCGGGCGAGCACGGTCGCGGTGGTGGTGCCGTCACCGGCCGAGTCGCTCGTCTTGGAGGCGACTTCGCGCACCATCTGCGCGCCCATGTTTTCGAACTTGTCGGCGAGCTCGATCTCCTTCGCCACCGTCACGCCGTCCTTGGTCGTGCGCGGGGCGCCGAAGCTCTTCTCGATGACGACGTTGCGGCCCTTGGGGCCCAGCGTCACCTGCACTGCATCGGCGAGGATGTCGACGCCGCGGATCAACCGCTCACGCGCGTCGGCGCCGAATTTCACGTCTTTCGCTGCCATGATTGCAAAACTCCGTTTTCAGTTTTCCGTTTTTTTTCAGATTGCCAACGCGAAGCCCTACGCGGCCTTCTTCTTGGCGGCGGGGCGGCCTTCAAGGATGCCCATGATGTCGGACTCCTTCATGATCAGGAGTTCCTCGCCATCGATCTTGACTTCGGTGCCCGACCACTTGCCGAACAGGACGAAGTCGCCTGCCTTCACTTCGGGAACGACGCGCTTGCCGTTCTCGTCCAGGGCGCCCGGACCGACCGAGATGACTTCGCCTTCCTGGGGCTTTTCCTGAGCTGTTTCGGGGATGATGATTCCACCGGCTGTCTTCTGATCCTCTTTCACGCGACGGACGACCACACGATCGCCAAGCGGACGGAATTTCATGATCTGGCTCCTAAAGGGTTGAAAATGATTAGGATTTATCCGATAGCAGCACTCTTATCGGCAGAGTGCCAGCTGCCATGCGGCTATTTAGTGAGACGGGCCCGGGGCGTCAAGGCCCCCGCGGCAGGGAATTAGGAGAGGCGGAGAACAGGGTCGCCCACGATCCGACGGATAAGGTCGGACTGCCGCCGGCAGCCCGTCTTGGCGAACACCGATTTGAGCTGACTTTGCGCGGTATGGATGCTGACGCCGGCATCGCTCGCGTATTCGGCCAAACGGCGGCCATTGAGCAGCGCGAGCAGCAGGCGCGACTCGGCAGGGGTCAATCCGTAAACGGCGCGGATCCGCTCGGGCCAGTACGGAGGCATGGTCGGCGGAACGCCGATGAAGACGATGGCGAGAGGCTCGAGGACCGCGGATGGCGACGGCTCCGGCGGCAGCGGACCGACGCGCAAGACGCATGATCGGCCCTCACCAACGGGGACAACAATGGTCTCGCCCGCAGCCAGGGAACGGCCGAGCGGAGCCAGAGACGCCGACCTGACCGCGGCACGCAGCCGTTCGTCGAGTCTCGGATCGCAGAGTTCGAGCCGCCCATTGTGTATGCGCAGTCCCGTACCGGCTGCGGCGAGCCGCTCGGCTGCTTCGTTCAACGAACGGACGCGATTGCCTGCCCCCACGACCACAACGCCGAGCGAAAGGTTCGCAAGCGCGTCGAAGCCGGCGCGCAATCCGCATTCGGTCGCTTCCATGCGACGCATCAAACGCAAGGCCTGCGCCAGGTGCGGCAGGAGCAGAGCGAGCTTGGTGCGGTCGCACGCCGCGAAGGACGCCGCATCGGCGGGCCTGTGAATGGCGACAGCGGCTATCAGGCCAGGCTCGACCTCGAACTCCGCACCGACCACGTGATGGATCTCGGCCGGCAGAAGATAGTCGTTGTACCACTCCGTCTGCATCAGCACGCTCTCGGCGACGAGATCCTCACCGAGCACGGCTTCGCCGAGATGGTGTCGCGCTCTGATGTACCATTCGTCTAATTCGTAATAACGCTGAACATAGAGCGGCCACTTCGCGAGAACGTTTTCGGTCGCCGACACCGAGGAAACCTGGGACGAGTCGAGATCGCGCACTTGCAACATGCTGCTGCGCGCATCGAAGCCGCTCGCCAGGCGATCGGCGAGCGTGGCGCGGGCGGCGGTGTCCGATGTCGCGGCATAAAGATCGCGCAGAAGCTCGGAAAGCTGGTGCGGGTCGATGTCCGCAGACGTGCTCCGGTGTTTGTGGCAAGAGTGCTGCATCTGTCTTTCCGAAAAACGCATCACGCCAGGACGTCGTGGGACGGATGATCGGTGCTGAGAAAATGCGATCGCGCCCTGGCGAATCGGACCGCAAGCTATCCGACGCGCCTGAACGGCGATACATCGTCGAGATTTATGTACGACGTATTCTTTGGCCGATTAAAAAATTCCAGCACAAACATTTCCTTCGTAAGCAAACTAAGGGGGCTGCTCCGTGCCCGGCTTGAGTGGTTAGGAGCCTTGCTCGCAGAAATTGCACGCCACGTCACCCGGACACGCCGCATCCGGGAATTCCTTAGATTTCAAAGTAATACGAAGTCCGTCGAAATCCGGCGAGGCGCTCGCCATGCTCGCGTACAGCAACGAACGCAGGCGACACGGTGCGAGCGCGAAGCTTACGCCGCGCGAATGCTCCGTCGGGATTGTCGTCAAATCTTCATTATCGGATTGGACAAATCACTCGTTCGGGTGATGCAATCGCGAAGTCGCGTCTTTACGTTTAGTTTTCGCGTTGATTTGGACGAAGAACGAACATGGCAACGAAACGCACTCTGCCGCAAACGGACTCGCCGGAGCTCCACATTGTGGAAGTCGTTGGCCGCGACGGTCTTGTGCATCACCTCGGCCCGTTCAAGAGCCGTGCCGCGGCGGAACGCTGGATCGCGCAAAACGCGCCACCGCAATGCTGCTGCGATCACGAGCACACGGTTCAGAACGATGCGCCGTCGCGTCGTCGCAGACCCGGAGTGTCGGCGCTCTAGTGGAGCGGCTTTGTTAGTGGAGAGCGAATTCGCGTCCGACGAGCGCGAGTTCCGATTGCGAGATCAGGCCGCAGGAGGCGACGCGGACGGAAAAAAGTTTTCCGTCGAGACTCGTCTCCCAGAAATGCAGGAACTTGCTCAATCTGGGAAAGCGCGGCGCGAGATCGAGTTCCTGCCAGATGAAGCTCTGCAGCATCGCGGGATGATCGGGCAGGCGATAGAGAATTTCCGCCGTCGTCAGCCGGTAACCCCGCAGCTGAATCGAAAGATTGCTCATCGGACCACTCAGTGTTGCGATCCCTTCTTCTTGCGCGATGCTCGCTGAATCATCTGAACAAAAGATTGCGGCGCCCAGATCGTCTGTCGAGGCAAATTTCCGGCAGCAGTCGCCATGGGTGAGTGCTTGCACTGCGCGGGTGCGAACGCTAGAGCGTTGCCATCGCTATCCAAGGACGTCCATGTCTGCACAGGTCCCAGAGGGGTTTCGCCCGTTTCGTTTCAGTTTCGGTTTTCTCGAAGCCATCGGTCCGCTCTACGGAAAGTGGGATGGCGCGCGTCTCCTGATGGGCTTTCGCGCCGAGGAGCGGCACTGCAATCCCGGCCAGGTCGTACATGGCGGCATGATGGCGACCTTCGCCGACATGCTGCTGCCCATCGCGGCGCGCATGCAGTCCAAGGCCGATGTCGGCTTCGCGCCGACGGTCAATCTGACGCTCGATTACCTTGCGCCGGCCAGGCTTGGGGCATGGGTCGAAGGCACCGCCGAATTCCTGCGCGCCGGAAAGACCTTGTTCTTCGCCCATGGCACCGCGAGCGCGGACGGCGTCCTCTGCCTTCGCGCCAGCGCCATCTTCAAAGTGACCGAGCCCATGGGTAGCATTCCCACCCCTGAAACCATGTTCGGGGATGGCTGAAGGAGAAGCGCGGTGGCGTTCGATGGCTTTCCCAAGGATTTCTTCGCCTTCTTCCGCGAACTGAAGACGCACAACGAACGCCCCTGGTTCGAGGCGAATAAGCAGCGCTTCAAGGACAGCGTGCAGGCGCCGATGTCGGAGTTCATTGCCGCGATGGCGCCGCGCCTGCGCAAGGTCTCGAAGAATTTCGCGGCCGATCCCAGGCCCAATGGCGGCTCGATGTTCCGCATCTATCGCGACGTGCGCTTCGCCAAGGACAAACGTCCGTACAAGGAGCATGCCGCCTGCCACTTCCGTCACGCGGCGGGAAAGGATGTGCACGCGCCAGGCTTCTACATGCATTTCGCGCCCGGCGAGGTGTTCTTCGGCGGCGGCATGTGGACGCCTCCGCCCGACGCGCTCGCCAGGATACGCGATGCGATCGCGAAGGACGCGGGCGGCTGGAAGAAAGTGAAAACGGACAAGGCCTTTGTGAAGCGCTTCGGCGATATCGATGGCGACGCTCTGATCCGCCCGCCGCGCGGCTATGATCCCGAGCATCCCTTCATTGCGGACATCAAGCGCAAGAGCTTCTTCGCCATGGGCGAGGGCGACGTGAAGCTGGCGTCTTCGGCGAAGCTCCTCGATGCCGTGACTTCAACGTTCGAGGCGGCGAGCCCGCTGATGAAGTTCCTGTGCAAAGCGCAGGGCGTGCCGTTCTGACAGGCGACCATCCCATGACCGAGACCAACGAACCTGCCATTTCCAACGTCGACCCGCATGCCCGTTGGAAGTTCATGCGTGACGTACTGGTATTCGAATCCAAGCTCGCGCTCAACAATCTGCACAACTTCTTCCAGATTCCCGTGACGCTCGCGGTCGCTGCCTTCGATCTGGTGTTCAAGGGCAAGGAGGAGGGCGAGCGCTTCTACAAGCTCTTGGAATGGGGGCGCACGATTGACGATTCGATCGACATCTATTCGGTGATCGAGCATCGCGAGAAGAGCCTGAACAAGGATTATACCGTCGACGCCGTCGTCGCCCGCATCGAGGGCGTGATCATCAAGGAATACGAAAAGGGCGGCACGGCGGCGAGCGTCAAACAGGCGGTCGACAAGGCGCTCGACGGCATGCAGGCGAAGACCGGGCCGCACGTCGAAAAGGCCTCCGAAGCGATCAAGACGGCTGCCGACAGGTTGCAAACGAAACTGCAAAACCTGGGCGGCGAAAAGAAGTGAGCGTGTGGCGCTTAATCACTCTCAACAGCCGTCATTGCCCGTCTTGTCCGGGCAATCCATTTTGCGCGCGCGCATAAATTGGGTCGCCCGCATAAAGCGGGCGATGACGTTCTTTCTAGAAAGCTTTACAGACCCTCGAACCCTTCCAGCGTGTTGACCGTGATCTCCGCCAATGCGGTGAGGTCGTAGCCGCCCTCGAAGGCGAAGAGCGTCGGAAGCCGCGCGCGGGCAATTGCTTCGCCGATGCGCAGGTAATCCTGTTTGGTCAGTTTGAAGCGCGAGATCGGATCGTTCTCGAACGTGTCGAGGCCGAGCGAGACCAGGAGCACGTCGGGGCCGAAGGACTTGATCCGTGCTAGCGCCCGTTCCAGCGCCTGCGCATACGTCGCCCACTGAGTGTACATCGGCATGGGCAGATTGAGATTGGCGCCTTCGCCGCCGCCTTCGCCTGTCTCGTCGGCGAAGCCGAGGAAATGCGGATACGCGAATGTCGGATCGCCGTGCAGCGAGCAGAACAGCACATCCGCCCGGCGATAAAAGATGCTCTGCGTGCCGTTGCCGTGATGATAGTCGATGTCGAGGATCGCGGGTTTCAAACCTTGATCGACGAACCATTGCGCTGCGATGGCGACGTTGTTGAGATAGCAATAGCCGCCGAACACGTCGTTGCTCGCATGATGGCCGGGCGGACGCGCGAGCGCAAAGGCCGAGCGTTCGCCGGTCTTGATCGCCTGGGCCGCGCTCAGCACCGTGTTCACGGCTGCCAGAGCCGCGCTCCACGTGCCTTTGACGATAGGCGTGGCCGTGTCGAAGCTGTAGGTCCCGAGGCGCGACTCCACATCACCGTGGAAGCGGTCACGCAGGCCGCGTGCCGGCCAGGCAGAAGGGATCGCCGGCGGCGCGTCGTCGCCATAGCGCTTGCGCCAGAGTTCGCTCGCCTCGCCCAGAAAGCGCACCATGCCGGCATCATGCACACGGGCAATCGGTGCGATCCCGAAGTCCGAGGGCGGAAGGAGCGGGCCGAGCTTGCGGCGCTCGACCTCCGCACGAACCAACTCGGCGCGGGCCGGTACCTCGACTGCGGGAATCATCCGGCCCGCCTCGAATTCATTCAAAGGCGTGTGCTCGAGGTGGGTAGAGGAATAGTAGGTTTTCATCGCGCCTGAATTGGACAGCCGCACCGCCGCTGCGTCAACGGGCGAGGTACCCTCTCCCGAAAGGGGTACACTCGGCTAACATCGGACGGTTCAAGGAGGAACGGCAATGGGACTGATGAGGCCGGAGGACTATGTCGCCAGCCTGAACGACGGACGCGTCACCTATTGGGACGGCGAGAATATTCCCGACATCACCAAGCATCCGCGGTTTCGCGTGCCGATCGCGATCACGGCGAAGGATTATGAATATGACGACCCTGCGCTCGGAGAATTGCGCCGCTACCGGTGCGATGACGGCAGCTACGCGCATCGCATCTATCAGATTCCGCGCAGCGAGGAAGACCTGGCGAAACGCGTCGAACTGCTCGCCCATACCTCGATCGGCAGCGCGGTCTCCGGCGTCTACATGGCGCTGATGAGCGTGAAGGATCAGGTCGCGCAGGTGAATCCGCAATACGCCGAGAATATCGAACGCATGTACCGCTATTGCCGCGACAACGATCTACGCGCCGCCGAGGTGATCACCGATCCCAAGGGCGATCGCAAACGCCGCGCGCACGAACAGGACGATCCCGATCTTTATGTTCGCATCGTCGAGAAGCGGCCGGACGGCATCGTGGTACGCGGCGCCAAGCTGCACATCACCGCCGCGTCAGTGATTCACGAACTCGTCGTCATGCCGACGAAAGGCATGCGTCAGGACGAAACCGCCTATGCGGTGTCGTTCTCGATTCCGGTGAACACCAAAGGCGTTTCGATCATCAACCGCAGTTTCGCGCCCGCCGAACTCAACCCGTTCGATTATCCGGCGAGCTCGCATCACTCCATGCCGGAGGGCTTCGTCGTGTTCGACGATGTTTTCGTGCCCTGGGACCGCGTCTTTCTGGCGGGCGAAGTCCAGCTTGCCAGCAAGCTCGCGCAGTCGCTCGGACTATGGGAACGCACCGGCGGCGTGATCGGCGCAGTCGAATCGTCGACGCTTTTTGTCGGCCTCGCCCAGCTCGTCACCGAGATGCAGGGCAAGGAGAGCGATGCGGTGGCGCAAGCCTCGATCGCCGAACTCATCACTTATGCGCAGATGCTGAAGATGTCGCTCGACTATGCCTGCCGCCACTACGAGAAGACCGAGACCGGCATGGTCTATCCCAACACGCTCGCGATCAACACGGCCAAATACTATTATGCCGCGAACTATCATCAGACCGTGCGTTACCTGCACGATCTCTCCGGCGGCTTGGTGCTGACGCTTCCGGGCGAGGCGGACCTGCGCAATCCGGAGAGCGGCAAGTACATCCGCAAATATCTTCACACCAAGCCAAGCGTCGATGTCGAAACGCGCATGCGCGTCTACAACCTGATTCGCGACCTGACGGCCGACGCCTATGGCGGCTGGCATTTCGTCGTCGCGCTGCAGGCGGGTGGCGGGCTCTCGGCGCAGCGCTTCATGATGAGTCGGACCTTCGACATTGCCGCGGCGAAGAAGAAGGCATTGCTGGCGGCCGGTGTGAAAGTCTGAGTCCGACGCCGACGCGATGCGGTGAACATGAAATCGGACGTGACGATAGACATAGAAGGTCACGCGACAGTCTCTGGTCTCTGGCTGGCGCCGAAGAATGCGCGCGCCTGCCTCGTCTTGGCACACGGTGCCGGCGCGGGCATGGCTCACCCCTCCATGGCGGCCATCGCCGAAGGTCTCGAGGAGCGCGGCGTCGCAACGCTGCGCTTTCAATTCCCGTATATGGAACGCGGTTCGAAGCGCGTCGATTCACCCCGCGTGGCACACGCCGCAGTGCGCGCAGCTGTTTCCGAGGCGCGACGGCGCGCGGGAACGCTGCCGCTTTTCGCGGGCGGCAAGTCCTTTGGAGGAAGAATGACCTCGCAAACGCAGGCCGAAGCGCCTCTCGAAGATGTGCGCGGTCTCGTGTTCTTCGGTTTTCCCCTTCATCCGGCCGGTGCGCCGTCGGTGGAGCGTGCCGCCCATCTGAAGGACGTCGGCATCGCGATGCTGTTCCTGCAGGGCAGCAGCGACGCGCTTGCGGATGTTTCGCTCATGCGCCCTGCCGTCGCCGCACTTGGACGACGCGCAACGCTCAGGCTTTTCGCGGACGCGGATCACTCCTTCCACGTGCCGAAGCGAAGCGGACGCACGAATGCCGCGGTCATGGGCGAAGTGCTCGACGTCGCCGCAGAGTGGATGTTCAAGACGTAACGTCCGTCTTCCGTCATCCCATCTGCAGCATGATCGCACCAGCCGCGATGACGAGCGCGGCGAGCCAGCGGCGAGGCGTCATATGCTCGCCGAGAAAGCTCATGGCGAGGGCGGTACCGAAGAGAACGCTGGTCTCGCGCAGCGCCGCAAGCTGTGCGGTTGCGCCGAAACGATACGCCAGCATCGCCGAGCCATACGTGACGATCGAAAGCGCGGCGGTCCCGACGCCAAGCCGCCATTGGCGGCGCGCCTCGCGCACGACCGCCATGCCGCGAATACCCGGCGCGGTGAACACCACGCTCACGCCATGGGCGACGAAGAACCAAAGGACGTAGGTGAAAGGCACTGGTACCGCGCGCACGCCAGACGCGTCGATCAGCGTGTAGATGCCGATCGTCAGGCCCGTCCCGAGGGCATAGAGCAACCCCGTTGTCGCGCCTTCGCTTGCGCGATGCGAAACACCGATCGCGATCACGCCACTGCAGACGAACACGATGCCGGCCAACTCGACCAGAGGCGCATGCTCGTGCAAAATTAGAATTGCGCCGAGCGCGGTGAAGAGCGGCCCGGTGCCGCGCGCCACAGGATAAACAGCGGAGAAAGCGGCGCTCTCGTAGGATTTTACCAGCAGCAGCTCGTAGATCGCGTGCACGAACGCCGTCGCGATCAGGAACCAGATGGCCGCTCCTGTCGGCAGCGCCACGAAGAACAAAGCGGGCGCGACGAGAACGGCGGAGAACACGCCGATCAGGAGCCGCATAGCGTACTTGTCCTCGGCGCGCTTGGTGAGCACGTTGACGACGGCATGAACGACGGCGGAAAGAAGGATCAGGACGAGGGCGAGGCTCACCCGGCGACCTTATAATGTGGCGCGGCTTGCGCAATACTGTGACCGGGCGCGGCTGCGAGCGAGACATGGGTTACCTGAACGAAGCGATGGTGGGAATTGCGGGCGGGCGGGCGCGCCTGCAGACGCCCGCGCTGGTGATCGATCTCGACGCCTTCGAGCGCAATGTCGCCAAGATGGTGGCGCATGCGAAGAAGGTCGGCGTCGGCTTGCGACCGCATGCCAAGACTCACAAGAGCGCGGAGATTGCGCGGCGCCAGATTGCAGCCGGCGCCAACGGCATCTGCTGCGCCAAGCTCGGCGAGGCCGAAGCACTGGCAGCGGCCGGGATCGATTCGATTCTCCTGACGTCGCCGGTGGTGAGCGACGCCGGCATCGCGCGCGTCATCGCGTTGAACGGGCGCATGCGCGAGCTCATCCTGGTCTGCGACAATGCCGATGTGGCGGGACGGATCGACGCTGCGGCACAAGTCTCCGAAAAGAAACTCAAGGTGCTTGTCGACATCGATCCGGGCATGAGCCGCACCGGAATCCGTTCGTCGAACGCCCCCGCGCTTGTTACGCAAGTGGTCGAGGCGCGGGGTCTCGAATTCGTCGGTCTGCAATGCTACGCCGGCCAGGCGCAGCACATGGAATCGCCGAACGAACGGCGCGACGCTTCGCTCCAGGTGATGAAGGAACTTGGCGCGCTCAAGGATCTCCTGGCAAAGTCGGGACACGCCGCCCACATCATCTCCGGTGGCGGCACCGGAACCTTCGACATCGATCCCGACGCGCATGTTCTGAGCGAACTGCAGGTCGGCTCCTACATCTTCATGGATAAGCAATATAACGACGTCTGGGAGAAACCGGGCGATCGGGTCCCGTTCGAGGTTTCGCTGTTCGTGCAGACAACCGTGATCAGCGCCAATCGTCCCGGCCTTGCCACCACCGATGCCGGATTCAAATCGTTCGCGACCGATGCCGGTCCGCCGTTGTTAGCTTCCGGCGCGCCGAACGGCGCCACGTATTTCTTCTTCGGCGACGAACAGGGCGGCATCACCTATCCGCGCGATGGTGCAATGCTGACGCCTGGCGACATCGTCACGTGCATCGTGCCCCACTGCGATCCGACGGTAAACCTATACGACGTCTATCATTGCGTGCGCGGCGACACGCTGGAGGCGATTTGGCCCATAGAGGCGCGCGGAAAGTCCGCCTGAAGCCCAATTGGCGCCTTAATTCTGAATCCAGCGTTCATGTGCGGTTCAGCCGCGCCGACGCATTCTCAAGCTCGGCAACTGATTCACACACGAGGTTAGCCATGAAAATTCTTGCAAAAGCAGCGCTCGGCGCGTTGATGCTGGCAGGCGCGACGGCTTTGACGGCAACTCCGGCAGCCGCACGCGTCGACATCGGAATCGGGTTTGGCTTTCCGGGCTATTACTACGGCCCGCCGGCCTATCCGTATTACGCCTACTGCGATCGGTGGAGCCGCTGGTACGATCCCTATCGTTGCGGCTACTACGATGACTACGACTATTACGATGGACCGGTCTTCATCGACGGCTTCTGGTTCGATGGTCCATTCCGCTCGCGCTTCTTCCACGGTCATCGGGAGTTCTTCCACAATGGCGGTTGGCACAGCGGCACGGGCTTCCATGACGGCGGCTTCCGTCACGGCGGCGGCTTCAGCGGCGGACGTGGCACCTTTAGCGGTTCGGGCGGCACCTGGCACGGCGGTTCGGGTGGCGGGAACTGGCACGGCGATTCGGGCGGGAGCTGGCATAGCGGCGGCATGGGAGGCGGCCACCGCCATTAGGCGCTTTGGTCTCAGTTGACGTTGGATGCGGACGGCGGTCGCAAACCGGAGCGGCGCCGTCCGCAACGTATGGAGTGAACGTTTTTCCGGTCGACGATCTGGTGGGGTTCGGCGTTTCTTTGAACGGAGTCATCATGAAGACGGGATTGCGGTTGTCGGTGGCGGCACTGGCATTGGCGGGGACTTCATTATTCGCAAGCGTGCCGGCGCGCGCCGACAGTTATGGCGACGGGCCAAGCGGCGGCATCGGGTTTTCCTACGACACGGGCGGCTATTGCGACAGCACGGGTTGCCCGGACGATTTCTGGGATTTTCCGATCGCCTACTGCCCGGTCTATTTCGCGGGCGAGTGGTATCGCGGACCGTTCTATTATCGCTATTGGCGAGGCGACTACTATTATTGGATTCGCGGCGACTGGCGGCGCGACGAATGGAGGGGCGACAGGCCGGACGATGCCTGCGTCGGCCGCTTTGGACCGCCCGAGGACTACGACTTCTACGTCGACAACGGATTCATCTGGCTCGATACGTGGCGTTTGAGCTTCTTCCGCCATCACCACCACCATCACGATCACGACGGCGATCATGGCCACGATCATGACCACCACGGCGATCATGGCCACGGCACTTGGGATCACAGCGGCGATCATGGCGTCGTCTGGGATCACGGCGGCGACCACAATCCGCAGTCCGGCGGATCGTCGGGCACGCCGCCCGCGAGCGGCGCACCGACGCCGCTTGGGGGGTCGGGAAGCGGCGGTGGCTCGAATTCCGGCGGACGATTCCGCGACCATTTCAAGGGCGATGAGTCGGGGCCACACCATCACGAAGACGGACCTTCAGCACCCAACACGGACTCTGCCGGCGGCAACGGATCGGGCGGTCATCATTTCGACGGCGGTTTCAGGAATGCGCCTCCACCGGCAAACAGCGCGCCGCCAAGCCCGCCACCGCCTAGTCCGCCACCGCCTAGTCCGCCACCGTCATCGAGCCCGCCGCCAAGCAGCGGCGACTCGCATCACGACAGCGGATTCCGCGGCGATTTTGGACACCACACGCAAAAGCCTTAAGTCCCAACAGACGATGCAGTAGAAGGCCCCGACGGATTTCTGCCGGGGCTTTTTTTGGATTCCAGATGCTGACGATCACCGAACTGCGCGAAGGCGACATAGCGGAAATCGCGAAGGCATTCGCCGTGCTCAATAAGAGCGAGCAGCAATATCGGCGCTACTTTACGGAACACGAAGCGCTCTCGCGTCTCGTGCTCGTCGCTCGCAGCGACGACGCAATCGCCGGGTATGTCACCATCGCATGGCAGTCCGACTACGCGCCGTTTCGCGAAGCGGGCATTCCGGAAATTCAGGACTTCAACGTGCTGCCCGATTTTCGCCGCCATAGGATTGGTACGCGGCTGATGGACGAGGCGGAGCGACTTATTGCAAAGCGCTCGCGCACCTGCGGGATCGCCGTGGGACTGCACCATGACTATGGCGCGGCTCAGCGCCTTTACGCGTTGAGGGGGTATATACCTGATGCGCGCGGGATCACCTCACATGGCAGACGCATGAATTGGGGCGATGAGGCAAAAATCGACGACGATCTCGTCCTATGGCTTACAAAGAAGGTTTTCTGAAACATTCGTTCGGCGCTTCGCGGTAGCGCGCAATGCTAGTCGATTGAATGTCCGTTGCCTGATCGCTAGTTTGCGCGCCTCTTCCGAGGCTGGCGCATGAGCCGACCCAACGATCTGTCCGCCTTCTGGCTGCCGTTCACGCCGAATCGCAATTTCAAGCGCGAGCCGCGCCTATTGACGCGTGCCGAAGGCATGTACTTCTACGACGAAAGCGGGCGCGCGCTGCTCGACACCTGTTCGGGACTCTGGTGCGTCAACGCAGGTCATGGCCGCAAAGAGATTGTCGACGCCATTCGCAAGTCCGCGGGCGAACTCGACTTCGCGCCGACGTTCCAGTTCGGCCATCCCGCTGCCTTCAAACTGGCGGAGCGAATTGCCGCTTTGGCGCCCGAAGGCCTGGATCACGTCTTCTTCGTCAATTCGGGATCGGAAGCGGCGGACACAGCACTCAAGATCGCGCGCGCCTATGCCCAAAAGAGCGGGCAGGGCAGCCGCTTTCGGCTGATTGGACGTGAGCGCGCCTATCACGGCGTGAATTTCGGCGGCATCTCGGCCGGCGGCATCGCCAACAACCGCAAGCCTTATGGTCCGCTTCTTCCGGGTACGGACGATCATCTGCCGCTGCCGTATGACAAGGCGAAGATGGCCTTTACGCGCGGCGACCCGGACGGCGGGGCGGTCTTTGCCGATGCGCTCGAGAGCCTCGTGGCGTTGCATGGAGCCGACACCATCGCCGCCGTGATCGTCGAACCATTTGCAGGTTCCGCGGGCGTCTTCGCGCCGCCGACGGACTATCTGAAGCGCCTGAGGCAATTGTGCGACAAACACGGCATTCTCCTTATCTTTGACGAAGTCATCACTGGCTTCGGCCGGGTCGGTCACGCGTTTGCGGCGGAGCGTTATGGCGTGACACCCGACATCATCACCTTCGCCAAAGGCGTGACCAATGGAGCGGTTCCGCTGGGCGGCGTGATTGTATCCAACCGGATCCACGACGCCTTCATGGGCGGGCCCGACCACGCGATAGAATTCTTTCATGGCCACACCTATTCGGGCCATCCGCTGGCGTGCGCGGCGGGTCTTGCAACGCTTGACCTTTATCGCGACGAGCAACTGTTCGCGCGCGCGCTGAAGATGGAGCGCGTGCTGGAAGAGGCGGTTCACGCGCTGAAAAATGCTCCGTTCGTGACCGATATCCGGAACTGCGGCATGGCGGCCGGGATCGACATCGAGCCAGACGCGAACGCGCCGGGCCGGCGCGGGCTCGAGGTCCTTGCGCGCGCCTTCCATGACCAGGACATGGTCGTGCGTGTCGGCGCCGACACTCTGGCGCTCGCACCGGCCTTCATTGTTTCCGAAGACGAAATCACCCGCATGGTGGAGGGCGTGCGCGCCGTCCTCATGCAACTGAGCTGAAGAGGAACATCCCATGCGCGTCGGCGTGCCGAAGGAAATCAAGAACCATGAATACCGCGTCGGCATGACGCCGCCCGCGGTGCGCGAGTTGACGTCCAGGGGTCATGAGGTGTTCGTCGAAACCATGGCGGGCGAAGGCATCGGCCTGCATGACGATCTCTATACGCGGGTTGGCGCGAAGATTCTGAAGACGGCGGATGACGTGTTTGCGTCTGCCGACATGATCGTAAAAGTGAAGGAGCCACAGCCGGCAGAGATCAAGCGCCTTCGGCCCGGTCAGGTGCTCTTCACCTATCTGCATCTTGCGCCCGACCCGGAACAGACGCGCGGTCTGCTCGAAAGCGGCGCGATCTGCATCGCCTACGAGACGGTGACGGATGCACGCGGCGGCCTGCCGCTGCTCGCACCGATGAGCGAGGTGGCGGGACGCATGTCGATCCAGGCCGGCGCGCATTGTCTTGAGATCGCGCAAGGTGGACGCGGTCAGCTCCTTGGTGGCGTCCCGGGCGTGCCGGCAGCCAAGGTGGTCGTGCTCGGCGGCGGCGTGGTCGGGACCAACGCGGCGCGCATGGCGATGGGTCTTGAGGCGCATGTCATGGTGCTCGATGTCTCACTGCCGCGATTGAATGAGCTCGATCAGCAATTCGGCTCACGCATGCACACATTATTTTCGACGCTCGACGCGATCGAGGAACAAGTGGTCAGCGCCGACCTCGTCATCGGCGGCGTGTTGCTGCCAGGCGCAGCAGCGCCGAAGCTGATCACGCACAAGATGGTCAGCCAGATGAAGAAGGGCTCGGTCATCGTCGATGTGGCCATCGACCAAGGCGGCTGCGCCGAGACGAGTCACGCGACGACACATGCCAATCCGACCTATGTGGTCGACGACGTCGTGCATTACTGCGTCGCCAACATGCCGGGCGCGGTGGCGCGCACGTCCACCTTCGCGCTCAACAACGCGACGTTGCCTTTCACGATCGCGCTCGCGCAGCAGGGCGCCGAAAAGGCGATGGCGGCGAACCGTCACCTACTGGCCGGTCTCAACGTCTACAAGCATACGCTGACCTACAAGGCCGTGGCGGACGCGCAGGGCTTGCCGTGCAAGAGCGCGGAAAGCGTCTTGGCGGCCTAGCCACGGCCGCTCGTTTAACGCGGTCGCTTATCCTAGGGCTTCGCGTCGTCGCGGAGCTGCTTGATGCGCTGGTTCGTGAGTTCCGTCATGCAATCGGCATGTTCGAGCGGCCAAAGGGTTCCCCCCTTTTCACCCTCGCTCTGATAAGCGCATTCTGCATCGCGGAAGGCGAGCCAGGCGCGTTGCGCCTTGCGCAAATTGTCATCGCTCTTCCCAGCGATCTCTCGGTAAGTCTTATTCAGAAGAGCGTCCGCTTTTGCGAAGTCTCTGCGGGCGCACTGATTCAATCCCTGCTGACCAATGTCGTTGGCGCGCGATCGCCAGTTCCTGCAATTGAGTTCGTCACCATTGGCGCCGCTCGCGACTGCCAGCAAGACAGATGTTGCAGCAATCAGAAATGCTCGCATCAAATGTCAAGCCAGCGAACCGCCATCGACGACGACTGCCTGTCCTGTCATCCATGCCGCTGCTTTCGAGGCGAGGAACACCGCCGCGCCGGCGATGTCGTCCGGCTCGCCGAGGCGGCGCAGCGGCGTCCCGCTGCTCGAGCGCTTTTCGGCTTCAGGCGTGTCCCATAGCGCGCGGGCGAAGTCCGTCTTCACAAGTCCGGGCGCAATGCAATTGACGCGGATATTGTGCGGGCCGTTCTCGATCGCGAGATTGCGCGCAAGCTGCAGGTCGGCGGCCTTCGAGATGCAGTACGTTCCGATCACGGGGCTGCCGCGATACCCTCCGATGGACGATACGATGATGATCGCACCGTCCTTCTTCTCGATCATGTCGGGAAGCACCATCTGGGCCAGCCAATGGTTCGAGCGGATGTTCGCGCCCAGAATCTTGTCGAACGCCTCGTCGGCAATTTTCGACATCGGGCCATAGGCGGGATTGAGCGCGGCGTTGCAGACAAGAATGTCGATCTTGCCGAGTTGCTTGCGGGTTTCATCCACCAGCATCTGCAACTGTTCCTTGTAGTTGATGTTGCAAGGAATCGGCACCGCGACCTTGGAACCGCGCTCCTTGTTGATGTCGCCGGCGACCTTGTCGCAAGCGTCGGCCTTGCGGCTGGAGACCACCACTTTGGCGCCATGCTCGGCCATGCGATGGGCAATCGCTTCGCCTATGCCCTTGGTCGAGCCCGTGATGAGCGCCACTTTTCCGGACAGATCGAAGAGATTCATTTCCCCACCTCGTCATTTTGGATAAGAGTTCTGTCATCTGTAGCAGGGGCGGGAGGAAGGGCCAAATTGCGCCCCGCCTCCCATGCGGGTTCCTGGACGGGTGGTTCATGAAGTCGAATACCGCGCGGCGTTTGCGCAAGCACGCCGTCTTGCTCCTCTGCACTGCCATGGCAGCCTGTGCCGAAGAACCGCCGCCTGTGCTGGCGCACTATCCCGCTCCCTCTGCGCCGCGCCCATTGGCGAAGCCGGTGGAACGGCGCCAAGCTCCGGCCGCGCGCGTGATGGCGCCGATCGGTCCAGGCGGACCTTCCGGACCGCTGGTGGCAGCCCGCGTCGGTTCCTATATGGATGCGCTTGAAAGCGATCTGCGACGGCACGTACACGGCAAAGGCATCACCGTGGTGCGCATCGGCGACGACATCGCCGTGGTCGTGCGCAACGATCGGTTGTTTGCCCCGTCGGGCGCGCTCGGCGGCGACGATGTTCTCGAGCCACTGGGCGCGATCTTGGACGGTTATGTCCATACCGTCGTGTGGGTCAACGGCTTTACCGATACGGCAGGTTCGCCGGACACAAACCTGGCGGTGTCGCAGAAACGTGCCCGCACCATCGCCGACGCGCTGATGCACGAAGGCGTCGCCGCGCAACGCATCACCGCCCAGGGTTTCGGCGAAGCGCATCTCAGGATCGCGACGGGCGACGGCAAGAAAGAACCGCGCAATCGCAGGATCGAAATCGTCCTGAAAGCAAGCCCGGAACGGACGACCGCTACACGATAAACTGAAGAGCTGCGTCTTGCGCCGGGGCGGGAACTGGTGTGCATTGCCGCCACAAAATTTGGGGGAGACGCCGATGAAATTCCGTTCGTTGCTGTTGGCTTCGGCTTTCGTATTGGGCGCTGGATCCGGCTTTGCCGCCGAGGCTCCGCCGGCGGTGCCGATGCTGGTCCGCGGCACGATTGCAAGCATCGATGCCAAATCCGTGACCATCACCAAAGCCGATGGCACGACGGTGACGGGCATGCTGGCGCCGACGACGAACTATTCGGCGGTCGAACCCAGACGTCTCGATCAGATCAAGCCGACGGACTTCGTCGGCATCACCTCCGTTCCGGCACCGAACGGCGATCTGATGGCGGAAGAAATCCATATCATCCCGCTCAAGGGTCTCGGCGAAGGGTCCTATCCCTGGGATCATCATCCCGAAGGCGCCAAGCCCGCCGGAATGGGCAGCATGACGAATGCGACCGTCGCCACAGTGCATAGCGGCTCGACGATGGCGGGCAGCATGACGAACGCAACTGTCACCGGTGCCGGCGCCAACCAGTTGCAGGTGACCTATCACGGTTCGGCAATGATGAACGGCAAGTGCGTCGGCCTCGCGGCCATGGCGAAAGACAAACCTTGCACCGGCTTGGCCACGATCGACGTGACTCCAACGACGGCCATCGTCGCCATCGTGCCGGCGAAGAATACCGATGCGAAGACGGGTCTGGCCGTGTTCGCGAACATGATGAAGGACAAGGACGGCAATCCCGTCGTCGGCGGACTGGTCATGGAAAAGAACGGCATCAAGCCGGAGTTTTAAGATCGGCTGAAAGCTATTTCGCCAGAGCCCTGTCGATTTCGGCGTTCATCGCCGCGTCGTCCGGCGGCGTGCGCGGTCCGAACACGCCGGCGATCGTGCCATCCTTGTTGATCAGGTACTTGTGGAAATTCCACTTGGGCGCGGCATCTTCGCCAAGCTCGCTCGCAAGCCACTTGTACATCGGATGGGCGTCCGCGCCGATGACGTCCTCCTTCGAGGTCATCGGGAAATCGACGTGAAAGCGAGTTTCGCAAAACGTCTTGATCTCGGCTTCGGTGCCCGGTTCCTGGGCGCCGAAATTGTTTGCCGGCACGCCGAGAACGACAAGGCCCTTCGCGCCCTTGTCCTTCCAGAGCGCCTCGAGACCGGAATATTGCGGCGTCAGACCGCACTGGCTCGCGACATTGACGACGAGAACGGCTTTGCCCTTGAACTTCGACATCGGTAGCGCCGCGCCATCAATGGACTTGAAATCGAAATCGTGTGCGGTGGTCATGTTTTGCGTCCCTGTGTGTGCAGTGGAATAGTAAAGCGGAGAAGCAAGGGCGAAGCCAGATGCTCGAAACGCCGCCGAAACCGGACTGGCTCAAAAGCATGTTTCCGTGGGAACAAAAGTCGCTCGCCGTCAACGGCCGTAGAATGGCGTACGTCGACGAGGGCGGCCGTGCGGCGCCTATCGTGCTCTTGCTGCATGGCAATCCGACCTGGGGTTTTCTCTACCGCGATTTTGTCGAGCCCCTGAAGACGCAAGGCTATCGCGTCATCGTGCCGGACTGCATCGGCGCGGGGTATTCCAGCAAGCCACGCATGGATACGGCGTATTCGCTGGCGCATCACATCGCCGACCTGGTTTCGCTGATCGATCAGCTCGAACTGAACGCCATCGCAATCGTCGGACAGGATTGGGGCGGCCCGCAAGGCATCGGCGCGGCCCTTCAGAGATTGTCCCGCGTCAAAGCTCTGGTGTTGATGAACACCTGGTGCTTTACCGACTATGTCGGGCCGTTTCACCAGAGTCCGCGGCCATGGACGACATGGCACGCGCCTCTGATCGGTCCGATCTTCCAGAAGCGTTTCAAGGCGCTGAGCCACGGCGGACCGTCCACCATCAGCAAGCGCCGTATGCGCAGCGAAGAGAAGCGCGGCTATCACCACATCTTTGACGAACCGGACTCCGAGACCGTCGTTCTGACCTGGCCGCGTTCGATCCCCTTGCAGGAGGCGGATCGCGGCTGGGCCGATATGCGCGCGATCGAAGCGCGAATTCCAGACCTGCGGGAAATCCCAACCCAGATCGTCTGGGGCGTCGACGATCCGGTGTTCAACCTCGAATATCGGGACCGCCTGATGCAGCTCTTTCCCCATGCCGAAGGCCCGGTGAATTTCGCTCGCGCCTCGCACTTTCTCCAGGACGATCGCGGAGCTGACATCGTCAAGACTATCATTCCATTCCTTGCGCGCGTAACGAGGCCATGAACTTCGTCATTCCCACCGCGACCGAACTCGGCAAGCTTAGATCTGATCCCTTGATCTTCGAGCAGGAACTGGACGTCCGGCCGAAGGTTGCGGAAGCGCTGGAACGCGTTGTCGGGTTCCGCGCCGGGCGAAGATACTGGCGCAGCGCCCGGGGACATCTCTACGCGTTGGAACTCGGCGATCTCGGACGCGGGCGACCCTCGCTCGCCTTCATCCACGGTTTCTGGGATCGATTTGAACCGCGCCCGCCGGAAGACCAAATCGACGCCGATCTGCTGGAATTCGCGCTGTGGATGGCCAAGGTCTGCGACGGACTGGACCCGTTGGACGTCGAGGCGACGTTCGCCTCCCTCGCCATCATTCGCGAGCGCGCGAAATAGTCGAGTCGCCGGCACCGAGTCTGTAAGTCGCGATCATTCGGAGACTAAGCATTTGCCGTTCGTTCACCATCGCGAAAGCGGCGTGGCCTGATTCGATCTGGTTAAGGAATTGGAAATATCGAATCGGCAATGATCGTTTGCGAATCGAGCGGATGCTGTGATGACGCGGCTCTTGATTACTGCGACATACCTGCTCTTCAGCGCCACCGTGGGTATTGCGGTGTACTTGTTTGAGGGCGCATCGACGGGTTTTCTTACGGGCGTCGTATTGGCGCTTGGCAGTTTCCAGATACATACCAATAGACGCCATCGCCGGGCGCGGAGAATCACAAATGGCGAAATTGCCGGCCTCAAGCGGCGTCTGGAAATGGCGTCGGAGGAACTTCACGCCCGAATCGATGACACCAACAAGGTGGTCGAGTCCCGCGCGTTCGCGCAACACCGCAAGATCGTAAACGAGCTTCAGGCCCTCGAGGGCTTGATGCACGACTTCGCTGCCAAAAGCTCTGAAAGCCGTGCGCCGATCAAAAGCGCCGCTGCGCCCATTCTGCGCGGAGGTTCGACGAAATCCAGTTTTGAGACGCCAGAGACCGAACTGCTCGAGACCATCCGCAACGCGCTGAAACACAGCCGCGTCGATCTCTATCTGCAACCTATCGTCAGCTTGCCGAAGCGCACATTGCGTTTCTACGAGGCGTTGTCGCGACTGCGCACTGAAGACGGAGCGGTGATCATGCCGGCGGAGTACATCAAGCTCGCTGCGCCGGCCGGCTTGATGCCCGTTATCGACAATCTCCTGCTGTCCCGTTCTGTGCAGATCGTGCGCCGCCTCACGCAGAAACAACGCGACATCGGTATTTTCTGCAACATCTCCGGCGACTCCCTGAACGACGGTGCATTTTTCCCCCGACTTCTCGAATTCATGCATCACAATCGCGATCTTGCCGGTCAGATCGTGTTCGAATTTGCCCAAGAAGCGCTGCAGCGCTCCGGCGCCGACGCAAACCTCGAATGCCTGGCGAGCCTTGGTTTTGCGCTCTCACTGGACCAGGTGGGCTCATTGGAAATCGATTTCGCGAGACTGAAGAAACTGGGCTTCCGCCACATCAAGATACGCGCCAGCGCGTTGACACAAGTCGAGGACAATGGGCGCGCCACGGTCGAATTGATGAAACGTCTCGAAAGGCTCGGCCTCGATTTGATCGCCGAGCGCGTCGAGGACGAAGGAACGGCCAGGCAACTTCTGGATCTCGGAGTCGATTTTGCGCAAGGCTATCTGTTCGGCGGGCCGCGCGCGGTCCGGGACGACTCGCTTCGAGCAATGGAGAAGGAAGGCGCCGCTGCACCGATCGTTCCATTCCGTAAAACGGGCTGAGCCCCGCGTGATGGACGCGCTGAGCGCCTTCGGGCTTTTTTCGGTCACGGCGATGCTGGTGTTCTACGCCCTGGAATCGCGTGGCGCCGTGTTCACGTTCGGATTTGCGTGCGCCTGTGCATTGGGCTCGCTCTACGGATTCTTGCAGGGCGCCTGGCCCTTCGGGCTCGTCGAAGCGGTGTGGTGTCTGGTGGCGCTGAACAAGTGGCGCGGCCGGCCGTCTCGGAGCGCACCCAGCCCGCATTGACCGGCCGTTGGTTGCCATGCGACCGCTAGGGCATGAACGACGAACCGCAGCTTCTCACGCACCTTGCCGACATCGCGCCCAAATATGACGCGCTGATCTGCGACATCTGGGGCGTTCTGCACAATGGCGCGACGGCGTTCAGCGCTGCTTGCTCGGCGCTCAAGCATTTTCGCGAGCGGCACGGCAGGGTCGTGCTTCTGACGAACGCGCCCAGGCCTGCGAAGGATCTCGAAGACCAGTTTCGCCGCTTTGGCGTGCCACTCGATTGCTTTGACGCGATCGTCACGTCGGGGGAAGCCGCACGCGCAGATCTGGCGCGCCGTTCGGCGGCCGTGCGATTGGCGATGCTTCATCTCGGGCCGGAACGCGACCGCAATGTGTTCGAAGGATTGAACATCGCATTGAGCGATCATGCGCACGCGGAGTTGGTGCTCTGCACCGGCCTCTATAATGACGATCACGAGACGCCTGGGGACTATGCCGGCTTGCTCGCCGGCTTGCGCAAGCGCGATCTTGTCATGTTGTGCGCCAACCCCGATCTTGTCGTGCAGCGTGGCGGCCAACTCGTCTATTGCGCAGGGGCGCTGGCACAAGCCTACGAAGAGATCGGCGGCTCCGTCGTCTATTACGGAAAACCGCACCGGCCCATCTACGACGCGGCGTTGGCGACGCTCAAGGGTGCGTCACGGATGCTTGCCATCGGCGACGGCCTTCATACCGACATCAGGGGCGCGAACGCAGCGGGGATCGATGCGCTCTTCATCGCCGATGGCATACATGGCGAAGATGTGGCGGAGTTTACGGCGCGTCACATCGCAGAATTGTTCGCCGAAACCGGCGTCCATGCGGTCGCGGCGATGCGGGCGCTTGTGTGGTAGGCGTCGAAACGAATAGAAACGGGCGCCGCCGCGGGACAATGCCATGACCTACTATATTGACGATCTAAAGCCGGGCATGTCCGAGAGCTTCGCAAAGATCGTGACCGAGCGCGATATTGCGCTGTTTGGCGAAGTGTCGGGCGACGTGAACCCGGTGCATTTCGACGAAGACTTCGCGAAATCCACGATCTTCAAAGGCCGCATCGCCCATGGTGTGTTGAGCGCCAGCTACATCTCGACCGTGCTCGGCATGAAGCTGCCGGGCCCCGGCACGATCTTCATGTCGCTGACGACGCGCTTCAAGGCACCGGTCAGGATCGGGGATATGGTAGTGGCGACCTGCACGGTTCGCGAATTGAACATGGAAAAGCGGCGCGTCGTGCTCGATTGCGTCTGCAAGGTGGGCGAGGTGACGGTCGTTGACGGTGAGGCAATGGTGATGGCGCCGTCGCGGCCTAAGGGCTGACAGGTCGCAATGCGAATCTTTCGTCACTACAACGACGTGCCAGATGGTTCCAAGGGAGCCGTCGTCGCGCTCGGCAATTTCGATGGGGTTCATCTCGGTCATCAGGCTTTAATCGGCGAGGCGAAGCGGCTTTCGCAAGAGCGCGGGGTGCCGCTGGGCGTCGTAGCATTCGAGCCGCATCCGCAGGAATTCTTCCATCCCTCGGCGGAATCGTTTCGTCTGACTCCCTTTCGGGTGAAGGCGAGACTCATCGCCGAACTCGGAGCCGATATTCTTTATGCGATTGCGTTCGACGCCGAGATGGCGGCCAAGAGCGCCCGCGATTTCGTCGCGGACGTTCTGGTCCACGGACTCGGCGTCAACGCGATTGTCGTCGGAGAGGACTTCCAGTTCGGCAAGGGACGTTCGGGGACCGTCGCGCTGTTGGAAACGATGGGCAAGGAAGCGAACTTCGGCGTCAGCGTGTTCAAGCCCGTCGCCACCAGCAGTCACGACAAGATTTCCTCGACGCAAATCCGAGCCGCGCTGAAAGAGGGCAGGCCCGATGTCGCCGCGCGCCTGCTCGGCCATCACTGGAGTGTCGAGGCGCGGGTCGAGCATGGTGACAAACGCGGCCGCACGATCGGTTTTCCCACCGCGAACATGCGGCTCGGCGATTGCCTGAAGCCGGCCTTCGGCATCTATGCCGTGCGCGCCAAGGTTTTGGAGGACGACAAAGTCCTGTCCCAACAGGATGGGGTTTCGAGCTTCGGCATTCGCCCGATGTTCGAAGTCGACACGCCGCTGCTCGAAACCTACCTTTTCGACTTCGACGGCGATCTCTACGGCAAGCACCTGGCCGTCGAGCTGATCGCTTATTTGAGACCCGAGGCGAAGTTCGAGGGCCTGGATGCGCTCAAGGCCCAGATCGCCAAGGACAGTGAAGGCGCTCGCAAGGCTTTGCGTTCTGCCTCGGCGTGAGCCATAGGCTGGACCGTTAACCGTTGCGCTGGTAGAACGGCCACGTGATTTGCAGGCACGCCGCAATGGGTTTTCGGGGTTATTCGCGAATTTGCCGCCCGGCTTTGCACCGGGGGTAAGCCTCGTTCGCGAAGACCGGGTTGAAGTGTGCGCAACCTCGAAGGCCTGAACGAAATGTCCGACACCAAAGATCCCGACACCAAGCCGCGCGACTATCGCGCCAGTGTGTTTCTGCCCAAGACCGATTTTCCGATGAAGGCAGGCCTGCCCGAAGCCGAGCCCAGATTGCTCGCCCGATGGGAAGAGATGGACCTCTATGGCCGCATGCGCCAAGCGGCGAAGGGCCGCCCGCTCTTCATCCTGCACGATGGCCCCCCTTACGCCAACGGCGAAATCCACATGGGCACCGGCATGAACAAGGTGCTGAAGGATTTCGTCGTGCGCTCGCGCGGCTTGCTCGGCTTCGATGCGCCCTATGTTCCAGGCTGGGACTGTCATGGGCTGCCGATCGAATGGAAGATCGAGGAGAAGTATCGCGCGGAAGGCAAATCCAAGGACGAAGTGCCGATCGAGCAGCTCAGAAGGGATTGCCGCGACTTCGCCAACCATTGGATCAGCGTGCAACGCGAACAGTTCAAGCGGCTCGGCTGCATCGGCGAGTGGGACAAGCCCTACACAACGATGGACTTCCGGGCCGAAGCGACGATCGCGCGCGAGCTCTTCAAGTTCGTCGACAATGATCTGCTCTATCGCGGCTTTCGCCCGGTGATGTGGTCGCCGGTCGAGAAGACCGCGCTCGCCGAAGCCGAGGTCGAGTATCACGAGAAAAGTTCACCGACGATCTATGTCAAGTTTCGAGTGACGGTCACGCATGGCTCCCATGGTGACAGATCACAAGAACTTCTCGGCGCGTCGATCGTGATCTGGACGACGACCCCTTGGACCATCCCCGGGAACAGAGCGGTTGCCTATTCCAAGGACATTGCATACGCGCTCTATGAGGTCGTTGGTGCTGAAGACGGAAGTCTCGGCAAGATCGGAGAACGACTTCTCCTTGCGGTTGAGCTTGCGGAACAGGTCGCCAAGCACGCAAAAATTTCTTTAAGGCTCATTCGCACTGTGCCCTCCAACTTTGAGGGCTTTCACTGCGCACATCCGTTGCGCGGCTCAGGTTACGACTTCGAGGTGCCGCTGCTCGCGGGGGACCATGTCCTGGCGGATACCGGCACAGGTTTCGTGCACACGGCGCCCGGCCATGGCGAGGAAGACTTCGAGCTCATGCTCAAGACCTTCCCTGGTTACACGGTTGACCATCCCGAAGCCTTCAATGTCGTTGGCGAAGACGGCTCCTTCAATGCGCATGTGCCGCTCTTCGCCGGCAAGCGCATCATCACGCCCGAGGGCAAAGACGGCGATGCCAATGGCGCAGTGATCAAGGAACTGATGGCGCGTCACATGTTGCTCGCGAGGGGTACGCTGCGCCATTCCTATCCCCATTCCTGGCGGTCCAAGGCACCCGTGATCTTTCGCGCCACGCCGCAGTGGTTCATCGGCATGGACAAACCGATCACCAAGGATCCGAACGACACGCTGCGTGCCCGAGCCATGAAGGCGATCCACGACACCAAGTGGTATCCCAAGTCCGGCGAAAACCGGCTTGGCGGCATGGTCAAGGATCGTCCCGACTGGGTGATGTCGCGCCAGCGCGCCTGGGGCGTGCCGATCGCGATCTTCGTCGAGAAAAAGTCGGGCAAGGTGCTGAACGATCCCGCGGTCAACGAGCGCATCGGACAGGCTTTCGAAAGCGAAGGGGCGGACGCCTGGTACAATTCGCCGCCGTCGCGCTTTCTCGGCAACGATCAAAATCCCGACGACTACGAGCAGGTGACGGACATTCTCGATGTCTGGTTCGATTCGGGGTCGACGCATGTCTTCACGGTCGAAAACCCCATCGAACCGAGCTGGCCCAAGAAAGCGCACGCCGATCTTTATCTCGAAGGTTCGGACCAGCATCGCGGTTGGTTCCAGTCGTCGTTGCTGGAAAGCTGCGCCACGCGCGGCCGCGCGCCGTTCGACGCCATCCTGACGCACGGCTTCGTGCTCGACCGCGAAGGCGACAAGATGTCGAAGTCGGTGGGTAATGTGATCTTGCCGCAGGCGATCGCGGAGAAGAATGGCGCCGATATTCTGCGACTTTGGGTGGCGTCCGCCGACTTCACCGAAGACACGCGGATGGCCGGCGACATCATCCAGGCGACGGTCGATTCCTACCGCCGGCTGCGCAATACGATCCGCTTCATGCTGGCGAACCTGTCCGGCTTCGCCGAAAGCGAGCGCATCGCGCACAAGGAGATGCCGGAGCTCGAGCGTTACATGCTCGCGAAGCTCGCGGCACTCGATCAAACCGTGCGCGACGGATACATGGAGTACGACTTCAATCGCGTGCTCAATGCCATCTTCATCTTCTGCACCAACGATCTTTCCGCATTCTACTTCGACATCCGAAAGGATGCGCTCTATTGCGACGGAAGGGACAGTGTGCGCCGCCGGGCCGCACGCACGGTGGCCGACGAAGTTTTCCGTCGCGTGGTCACGTGGCTGGCGCCAATCCTGTGCTTCACGATGGAAGAGGCCTGGCTTCTGCGTTTTCCCGGCGAGAACGAAAGCGTGCATCTGCAAACGATCGCCGACATTCCCAGGGGTTGGTCAGACGATGCGCTGATCCAGAAATGGAACCGCGTGCGCACGATTCGCCGCGTCGTCACGGGGGCGTTGGAAATTGCCCGCCGCGACAAGGTCATCGGCTCCAGCCTCGAGGCCGCGCCGACTGTCTTCGTCGCCGAGCCGGACGATGCGGCGCTGCTTGCGTCGGTGCCGCTAGCCGAAATCGCCATCACGTCGGCGGCGCATGTCTCCACGCATCCGGCCCCGGCGGACGCGTTTCGCCTGCCTGATGTCTCGGGCGTGGCGGTAGCCTTCCACCACGCGCAAGGCAACAAGTGCGCACGCTGCTGGATGATTTTGCCCGATGTCGGCCCGAATCCGAGGCATGAGGATCTCTGCGATCGCTGTTCGGCGGCGATCGATGCCATGGGAGGCTTGGCGGCATGACGGCGCGCGATTGGGGCCTTGTATCCGCTGCTGTCGCCATGTTCCTCGATCAGGCGACGAAAATCCTGCTGCTCTATGTGTTCGGGTTCCGCATGATGCTGCCCGGAGATGCGGTAACAGTGTTGCCGTTTTTTAACCTGGTCATGACCTGGAACCCGGGAATCAGTTATGGGCTTTTTCCGGCGACCGGGCTGATGGGAACCGCACTCCTGGTGCTGTTCTCGCTCGGCGCGATCACCGGGCTCGGCTGGTGGCTATGGAATGCGGAGCGCCGCGCCCTTACAATCGGCCTTGGCCTCGTCATCGGCGGCGCATTGGGCAATCTGGTCGACCGGGTCGTTTACGGGAAAGTGGCGGATTTTTTCCACTTTCATGCCTTCGGCTATGACTGGTATGTGTTCAACGTCGCCGATGCGGCCATCACCTTCGGGGTGATCGCGCTTTTGTACGACACACTGGCACGACCGGGAACGCGCACGGGGAACGAGACCGGCTAGATTGGGAGAGTTCATGCGTTCACGGCTGCTTCTACAATGTGTCCTGGCCGGATCGGTGGCCGCCGCCCTCGCAGGCTGCGACACCATTCGCGACGCGGCAGGCCAGACCAAGGATTCGCCGGATGAATTTGCGGTCGTCACCAAGGCGCCGCTGGTCATCCCGCCCGATTACAACCTGCACCCGCCATCTGCCGGTGCCGCGCCGACCAATCAGATTGCGCCGACACAGGCCGCACAGGCCGCGCTCTTCACCTCCGATCCTGCAACTGTCGCCGCATCGCTTCCGGCCCAGATGAGCACGGGCGAGCGCTATCTGCTCGTCAAAGCGGGCGTACAGAACGCCGATCCTGCGATCCGCCAAGAAATCGCATCGGATTCGGCGGCAACGCGCGCAGCCGACGAGAGTTTTACCAACAACCTCCTGTTCGGCAGCAGTACGCCGAGCGCCGGAGCCGCAGTCGACGCCGACGCGGAAGCGCGCCGCATCGATGCCGAGAAAGCGGGCGGTGCCGCCGCTCCTGCACCGAATACGCCGCCTGCCGCCACGCCGCCGCCTGAAGAACATCATGGAAGCTGGTGGGACGATCTGTTCAACTGGTAGCGCATTTCTTTCAAGGCAATCGGACGTTGATTGATCGCGAGACAGCCTGCCGCTGCATCTTCGCAGCATTCCTCATGGTCGCGAGCTCGGCGGCGCGTGCGGCGCCGCAAAAGATCTCTCAGTTTGCTCTTCCCAATGGCATGCAGGTCGTCGTGATTCCCGATCACCGAGCGCCCGTGGTGACTCAGATGGTCTGGTTCAGGGTAGGGGCGATGGACGATCCGCAGGGTCTCTCGGGCCTGGCGCACTTCTTCGAACACATGATGTTTCGCGGCACCAAATCCGTGCCGGGCGATCAGTTCGCGCGCACGCTGGCGCGCAACGGCGGCGAGGACAACGCCTTCACGACGCAGGACTACACTGCGTTCTACGAGCAAATTGCGCGCGACCGGCTGAAGCTCGCCATGGACCTGGAAGCCGACCGCATGGCGGAACTGGATCTTTCCGAGCCGAATGTGAATACCGAGCGCGACGTGGTGTTGGAAGAACGGCGCATGCGCATCGACAACAGCCCCCAGGCTCTTGCCGGCGAGCAGGTCGACGCGGCGCTGTTTCTTTCGCACCCTTATGGCCGCCCGGTGATCGGTTGGCCCGGAGAAGTCCGCCGCATCGGCCGCGCCGAAGCGCAGGATTTCTACAATCATCACTACGCGCCGAACAATGCCATTCTGGTGATAGCGGGCGACGTCACGGTGGATCAGGTCCGGACGGATGCGAATGCCACCTTCGGTCGGGTCGCAGCGCGGCCGCTGGTGCCACGCGTGGAATGCGCCCAGCCCGCAAGGCTCGGCGAGACGCGTCTTGCGGTCACGGACCCCAATGCAAAGGTCGCGTATTTCTCGCGCGACTATCGCGTGAAAAGTTATGCGGAAGCTGCACCGGGCCAGGCGGAGGCATTGGACGTCCTGGCCGGCCTTCTTGGTGGCGACTCGAATTCGGCGCTCTATCGCAGGCTCGTGGTCGAAAAGAAGCTGGCGACGGAAGTCGGCGCCTCCTTCGATGGCGATTCGCGCGACGATGGAAAGTTCAGCATCTATGCCATTCCGGCACCGGGCGTCAGCCTCGAAGCTGTCGAGCGGGCAAGCGACGAGGTCATTGCGAAATTCGTCAACAGTCCACCGGGAGCCGCGGATTTGGCACGGGTGAAGACGCAGCTTGTCGCCAGCGCCATCTACCAGCGCGACAGCCAGTATGCCTTGGCATCCGCATACGGACAGGCCCTCGCCATCGGGCTGACGGTTGCCGATGTCCAGTCCTGGCCGCAGCGCATTAACGCCGTGACAGCGCAAGACGTGCGCGGCAATGCCGTATCCAGCCTTGTCAGGCGCGAGGCCGTCACGTTGTTCCTGACACCGGGGCAGAAGTGAGACGCCTGACACTCCTATTTGTGGCGGGGCTGCTCGGCCTTGGCGTTGCACCGGCGCTGGGTGCGCAGCCCAAGACACTCGATATCGGGGCCAACCAATCGGTCTGGTTCGAGGAGGATCACACGGTTCCAATGGTGGCCGTTTCCGTGTCCCTTCCCGCCGGTTCGGCCTATGACCCGCCGGCGAAGGCGGGGCTCGCCGCGCTCGCGGCCTATCTCTTCAATGAGGGTGCGGGGAATCTCAATTCGACGGCATACCAGGATGAATTGGCGCGGCGCGCCATCCAGCTCAATCTGTCTCCCGATCGCGACTACTTCACGCTGTCATTCGTAACGCTTTCGACGAATCTCAAGGATGCATTCCGCCTCATCGGACTGGCGCTGCAGCGGCCGCGGTTCGACGGCGACGCAATTGCCCGCGTGCGCGCGCAAATGCTCCAGAGTCTTCAGCAGGAAGGCGAAGATCCGGAGGCGATGGCTTCCCGGCGCTTCTACGAATTGTTCTTCGCCGGCCATCCTTATGGGCATGAAGTCGGCGGCACGGCGCAGGGACTTGGCGCCATCACCGCAGCCGACCTCAAAGGCTTCGCAAAGACGCACTGGGTTCGCGGCGGCGTGAAGATCGCGGTATCGGGCGACACGGACAGCGTCACGCTGACGAGCCTGTTGAAGTCCGCGTTTGGTCCTTTGCCGGCGACGACGCCGCCGGCGCCGCCACGCGTCCAGCGAAGCTCGGCTCCAAGCCTGACGACCGTAGCGATGGCCGTCCCGCAATCGACGGCGCAGTTCGGTCTTCCCGGCATCCTGCGCAACGATCGGGACTACTTGGCCGGTTATGTTGCGAATTACATCGTCGGCGGCGGTGACTTCTCGTCGCGCCTGACCAACGAAGTGCGCGAGAAGCGCGGTCTCACCTATGGCATCTCCACGAGCTTCGGGACATTTCGTGGCGGTGGCTATATCATCGGGCAGGTCGCGACCAAGCGCGAGAGCATGAGTGAATCGCTGGCCGTCGTCCGTGACGTGTTGCGCTCCTATGCCCAGGATGGGCCGACCGCAGACGAGCTCGCCGATGCCAAGACTTATCTGACGGGTTCCTATCCTCTGGCCTTCTCATCCAATTCCGGCATTGCCGCCCAGCTCAACAGCTTTCAGCGCGATGGCCTGCCGATCGAATATGTCGCGCGCCGCAACAGCCTGATCAATGCTCTGACGCTGGACGATGTGCGTCGAGCGGCGCGCCGTCTGTTCAATCCCGCGCGGCTCACGATTGTTGTCGCAGGCGCCCCGCCGGTCGCAAAAAAATCGGGCAAGCCCAGTAAAACCGCGACCCCGCGCTAAGCGTTGTTGATGACGTCGGCGCCAACGGCGCCCAACTCCTCAACTCTGCTAGGATCGAACCATGTCCCACGAATCGCTTCCTTTCACGGTTTCGCTTGATCTTGCGCTTGGCGGACCAGGCGCGTGTCCAAAAGCGGCCTTTGAAGCCGCATTGGCAGAGGCGGAAAAGGGGCTTGACTGGCTCGCCGCTCAGCAAAAGGCCAACGCACTTGAGCTCTTGAGCGTTCCGTCGCGACGCGATGATCTCGCCGCCGCGCAGACCATCGTCGACAGCTACTGCAAGGACACTTCGGATGTGGCAGTGCTGGGCATCGGGGGCTCGAGCCTTGGCGGACAGGCGTTGAAGGCGCTTGAACCTTCCGGCCACAAGGGTCCGCGCGTCAGGTTCCACGACAATCCCGACCCGCAAAGCTGGCAGCGCGCGCTATCCGGTTTCGATCTCAAGACTGCCCGTTTCGTTGTGATCTCCAAATCCGGCGGAACCGCCGAAACGCTGATGCAGGCACTGACCGCGGCAGACGCCATCGAGAAGGCGGGAGGCGGTAAGTATCTCAAATATCACTTTGCCGTCGTGACCGAGCCCAAGAAGAGCCCCTTGCGGGACTTCGCACAAGCGATCGGTGCGCCCATTCTCGATCATCCGACGGGAGTCGGCGGCCGCTATTCCGTCCTCACAATCGTCGGCGCTTTGCCGGCGCTGCTGATGGGTCTTGATGTGGTGGCGCTGAGAGAGGGCGCGCAGAGCGTGCTTGATCAAGCGTTTTCAGGTCCGGCACGAAACGTGCCGGCGGCGCAGGGCGCGGGTCTCCACCATGCGCTCGCCAAGGAAAGTCGCCTGCGCGAGACGGTTCTTTGGGCCTACGCGGACAGGCTCGCGATGTTGAGCGGTTGGTGGCGGCAGCTATGGGCCGAAAGCCTTGGCAAGAACGGCAAGGGTTCGACGCCAGTGGGCGCGGTTGGGCCGGTCGATCAACATAGCCAACTGCAACTTTTTCGTGATGGCCCTGGTGGCGCACTGTTCACGATCATCGCGGCGCAAACGCGCGGCCAAGGTCCGGTCGCGCCGGCGGAACGCGCGAACGCGCTTGGGCTTCAGTATCTCGCGGGCAAGCCGATGGGCGATCTCGTCGCCGCGGAGGCACGCGCCACCGCTCAGACGCTATCGCGCAACGGCCGGCCGGTGCGTCAGATCCAGTTGCAAACGATCGACGAACGCAGTGTCGGCGCGTTGATGATGCACTTCATGCTGGAGACGATTTTGATGGGCCGTCTCATGGGTGTTGACCCGTTCGATCAGCCTGGCGTGGAAGAGGGCAAGGTGCTCGCGCGTCAATATCTCGGCGAAGAGACATGAAGATACGCCGCCTCGCCGAAGGGACGATCAACCGCATCGCTGCCGGCGAAGTGGTGGAGCGTCCGGCAAGCGCGGTCAAGGAGCTTATCGAGAATGCGCTCGACGCAGGCGCGCACCGGATCGAAATCGCAACGTCGAACGGCGGCGCGGATCTGATCCTGGTCGAGGATGACGGCGAAGGCATGGAGCGCGACGATCTCGCGGAGGCGGTGGAACGTCATGCGACATCCAAGTTGCCCCGCATCCAGGGCGAAGACGATCTGACGTCCATCGCGACATTGGGTTTTCGTGGCGAGGCCTTGCCATCGATCGGCGCGGTGGCGCGCTTGACGATTGCAAGTCGCTCGGCGCTAGGAGATGCGCACCAAATCCGCGTGGAAGGCGGCAGTACGGCCGAGATCGAACCGGCCGGCTATCGCGCAACGGGACAAAGCGGCACGCGGGTCGAGGTTCGTGATCTCTTCTATGCCACGCCGGCGCGTCTCAAGTTCCTCAAATCGGCGCGCTCGGAAGATCTGGCGACGCTCGATGTCGTCAAGCGGCTCGCCATGTCGCGCCCCGATGTCGCGTTCACGCTCACGATGGACGGAAGGCGCACCCTCGTCCTTGAATGTGAAAACGATCTGTTCGAAGGACGATTGAAACGCCTCGCCCAGATCATGGGCCGCGAGTTCGCCGACAATGCCACCCGCGTCGATGTGCGGCGCGAAGACCTTGGCATGAGCGGCTATGCCGGCCTTCCGACCTACAACCGCGCCAATGCACAGATGCAATTCCTGTTCGTCAACGGACGGCCGGTGCGCGACAAGCTCCTCGTCGGCGCCGTGCGTGGTGCTTATGCCGATTTTCTCGCGCGCGACCGCCATCCCGCGCTCGCGCTGTTTCTGGAATGCAATTCAGCGTTCGTCGACGTCAACGTGCATCCCGCCAAGACGGAGGTACGTTTTCGCGACGCCGGACTGGTGCGCGGGCTCATCGTCTCGTCGCTGAAGGCGGCGCTGGCCGAAGTCGGCCACCGCGCGTCCACGACCGTGGCGAATGCCGCACTTGCCTCGCTTCGCCCGCAGACCGACGCGATCTATTATCAGCAGGATTATGTGGAGCATCCGCACGCGCGTGATCCGGGGCGTCGTTACGATGCTCCGCTGTTGAACGGCCACGCGCCGCCTGCCGCGCGGATCGAAGAACGCCAGGACATCGCAACGCCTGATCTACCGCTCGGCGTCGCGCGTGCGCAGCTGCACGAAACCTATGTCGTGGCCCAGACCGAAGACGGGATCGTCATCGTCGACCAGCACGCGGCGCACGAGCGTCTCGTCTATGAGCGAATGAAGAAATCTCTTGAATCTGGAGGCGTGGCGCGCCAACCGCTGCTGATACCGGAAATCGTCGAACTTGATCCTGCCGAGGTGCAACGCGTTGCGGCTCGTGCTGAAGAACTCGCCGAGCTTGGGCTCATCATCGAGCCCTTCGGTCCCGATGCGGTGATGGTGCGCGAGTTGCCGGCATTGCTCGGAGACTCTGACATCAAGGCCTTGGTCCGCGATCTCGCAGACGATATCGCCGAAACCGGCAACGCCTCATCGTTGAAGGAGCGGCTGGAAGACGTGGCGGGAACGTTGGCCTGCCACACCTCCGTGCGGGCGGGTCGGCGGCTCAGCGCCGAGGAGATGAATGCGCTGCTGCGCGAAATGGAAGGCACCCCGCATTCCGGGCAGTGCAATCACGGACGTCCAACCTATGTCGAGTTGAAGCTTGCAGACATCGAGCGCTTGTTTGGTCGGCGCTAACCAAAGCCGATGTAAGTCAAACTCTCTGGCAGGCCTTTTCCGTCTTTACAGCGCATATTGATTGATTTCGCCGCTTACCGTGCTGCACTCAGTGCGAGGCGAACTCGGATGAGCAGCGTATGTCACCCAATCTACCGGCATTGCATGTCGAGCGCAGGCCGGAGCGCAGACGCCGCACCCTCCTAGGGGGTTGTGTCGCGTTCGACGACGGCAAGCAGGCATTCGACTGCACAATCCGCGATTTGAGCACAGGCGGTGCCCGAATCACCTTGCCGCCCGGGCGCGAAATTCCAGGCCACGTCTTTCTCATCCATATGCGTGACAGACTGGTGTACGATGCAGTCATTGTGTGGAAAAAGGGGAGCGAAGCGGGGCTCTGTTTTAGCAAGGTCCTGCAATTGGGCGAATTCTCCGATCCGCGACTCGCCTATTTGCAAGAGCTTTGGCTCGAGCGCGCGGCGCGCCGCTGAACAACAGGCTTTTACGTCGCCCTAGGTTGATCTAGTTTGGGTTTACGGCGTCGCCCGGCGGAGTTCTGTCGGACCTTGTGCGTATGTGAATTGTTCCAACAGGAGCGCGCACATGGACCGGATGTATTACGTCACCAATCGTCAGCTCGTATCGGAAACAACGTCTCCCTGGTTCGGAATCGAGCCGTCCAAATCGCTTTCCGATCTACGTATCGGCTGGAGCGAACTCGACCTCGGCGTGACCCCGCCGTCGATTCATCAGGTATTCGTCTCGCCGGAGAGCAGGCAGCCAAGCCCCAATGCGCCGGCAGGGCAGCGCGTGGCTCCGCATTTCTCGCTGTTCGGCGAAATTCAAACCAATATGAAGGCGGACGTACAGGACACAGTCCTGTTCATTCACGGCTTCGACTACAAGTTCAATGAAGCGCTGGTCGGCCTTGGACTATTGCGGCAACGTCTTAACCTGGGAGAGTTCAAGGCGGCCAATATGGTTGTGTTCACCTGGCCGTCGGACGGCTCGATGACTCCGTTCCTGTCTTATGCCAGCGATCGACGCGATGCCAAGGATTCCGGGGAAGCCGGAGGACGAGCGCTATTGCAGTTGAGCGATTTCTTGAATGCGCTCAAACCCGGCGACTTCTGCCGTGGTCGTATTCACATCGTCGCCCACAGCATGGGAGTCTATGTGCTGCGCAATGCAATCCAGGCATTGATCAAGAACTTGCCTGCGAGTCCGCCGACCTTGTTCGACCAGGTTCTCCTGATTGCGGGCGACGAGGACTATGACGCGCTCGAGCTCGACTACAAACTCGCGCCGCTCTCTCACCTCTGCAAACGTATACACGTCTACTACAATCCGGAAGATATCGCCCTTGACATCAGCCGGACCACGAAGGGCAATCCGCGTCGCCTCGGCTCGCGCGGCCCGAGAAACTCCGCCGCCATTCCCGACTCCGTTGTGTTGGTGGATGCTTCCAATATCTCGCGCTGGAACGACTCGGATTGGGATTATCACCATTACTATATCCACGCGCCGGAGATGGCTTCGGACATGGCTCAAGTATTGTTGGGAAAGCCGGAGGACAAGATCGCGGGTCGAACGCCCTTGCCGGGCCGCAGCGGCTCATACCGCCTGGACGCCGCGTGAATGGCGTTCGCTATCGGAACGACCGCACCAGTCTTCTGATCCCGGGAACGCCCATCGCGGCTTCGAATTCTTCCGACGTCTTGTCTTCGGCAAAGCTGAAGCCGCAGCCGAGGTAGCAATGCTCTGCCGCTTCGTTGCCGATCAAAAAACTGATCTGCGCCTTTCGCGGACCGTTGCCGAAGAAACCGGAAACGAGATGCCGAACGAGCTCGGTTGCGATACCCTTGCCGCGCATATCGGGGCGCGTCGCGACATTCTCGATGGTCCAGCAATAGTCCTCGCCACTCGTGGCGCTCATGATAAACTGGCCGCGCGGCCAGAGCCCTGACTGTTCGGCGGCTTCGATACCGCTCAGCTGCGCTGCTTCGGCCATCGCCTCGCCCGAAACTGTGTAGGGCGTCTCGTCGGGAAAGGCGCACGCCGCCGCGGCGACCACGCCATCGACCTCTGCAACTGTGAAAAAGCTGTGGTGCCACCAGGATTTTGCCTGCGCATTCGCGAGACGCGCGCAAAAGGCGATGCAGAACTCCTCGGGACGTTGCAGGACAATGTCGAACCAGCCGCGCGCCAGATGGCCGCGCGCCGCCATCACGATCGCCCAACCCAGAAATGCCGCATCGTCAGGCGTCGCAGGACGAAAGCTTGTGCTCATTGGCACACAGTAACGCAAATTCGCACACCTGCCGATTGAAGGCGCGCGCGAACGGGGTTAGCGTCCCGCCGTTCAAAAGAAGGATTGCCCCAAAGTGGCGGCCGGTCGACTGAGATAGAACCCGCTCCGGTGCAGAGGCCCGCCTGGCCCGCCCGGACGATGACTCACGTCGACTCCGAACAACCATTTTCTGCGGGACAATCATGGCTTTCTTTCACAATCGCACCGTCAATCTTCTCAATCTTCATTACTGGATCACCAGCATAGCGCTTGGCGGGGGCGGCGCATTCTGGTCCGTCTATCTGCTTAAGGCTGGGCTCAGCGTGCCAGGCGTGCTGCTGATGTCGGCCACTACTTTCGGCTTGCGCCTGATCTTGCGCAGTTTCCTCCTGCTGCTGGGAGTCCGCATCGGCTTGCGCTGGCTTGTCGTGATCGGCACCGTTCTGATGGGAATTTCGTTTCCCTTTCTGACGCCGGTGCATGGCGTCGGCTGGCCACTGGTGTGGCTGGTGATCGTGACCGCTTTGGCCGATACCGTCTATTGGCCGAGCTACCACGCCTACTTTGCCGCGTTGGGCGATGAGGAGCACCGCGGACAACAGCTCGGCGTTCGCGAGGCGATCTCAGCGCTACTCGGAATCGTCAGCCCGCTCGTTGCGGGCTGGTTACTCGTCAGCTTCGGGCCGCGCGTCGCGTTTTTCACCACAGGCGTTGTCCAGGCGCTCGCGGCGTTACCGCTGCTTTGGACGCCGGACGTGCCTATCGCGCGCCGCGCACCGGGCGCGTTTCGTGCTGCACTCTCCGGCGCCATGCTGTTCGTCGGCGACGGCTGGGTTTCGTCCGGCTATTTCATTGTGTGGCAAATCGCACTGTTCATCACGCTGGGCGAAAACTATCTGGCCTATGGCGGCGCGCTGGCGGTCGCTGCCTTCGTCGGCGCCATAGGCGGATTGGCGCTCGGCCGCTACATCGATTCGGGAAAAGGTGGGCAGGCAGTCTGGCTGTCGGTCGGTCTCCTCGCGCTCGTCATCATGCTTCGTGCAGGGGTGCAGGACCATCCCGTGCTGGCGGTTGCGGCGAACGCGATGGGGGCGTTGGTCGGGTGTCTCTACGTGCCGACGATGATGACGGCGGTTTACAACCAGGCGAAGCGGTCGCCCTGCGTGCTGCGCTTCCATATCGCGGCCGAAGGCGGTTGGGACGTCGGTGTCGCGACCGGCTTGTCGCTTGCCGCCGCCATTACCTGGTATGGCGGTTCGCTGTCGCTGACCATCCTGATGGCGTTGATCGGCGCGGTGTTTGTCTTCATTCTGTTGCAACGCTACTACGCGACGCACCCGGCCGATGTCGTCAATGCGGCGCTTGAATCGGGAGAGTTCCAGACTCAGGTAGGCGATATGCCAAAGGTGTGAACCGACGTTTCACCGTAGGTGCGGCGGTCGACGCATTTGAAATCAGGCGACGCCGTCAGCAATTCGTCTGCTGCGGTCTCGGCGACGATAAGTGCATTTCTTGCGAGCCACCCACCTTGCGCGAGACACGCCAGCGCCCGTTGCGTCAAATCTTGCCGATAGGGCGCATCGAGGAAGGCGAGGTCGAACGGACCCCCGGCGCCGGCTGTGAGTGGTCCCAACGCTGTCCCATCACGTCGCCAGATTTTGCTCGCTCCCGTCAGGTTGAGCGCCTCGATGTTCCTGCGGATCAGTGCGCGACTGTCCGCATTGTCATCGACGAAGAGGCAGAAGCTTGCACCGCGGCTCAGCGCTTCGATTCCCAGCGCACCCGTACCTGCGAAGATGTCGATGACCTTTGCGCCCTCCAGCACGAAGCTTGTGCCAAAATCATTGTGCGCCAGAATATTGAAGATCGCCTGGCGCACCTTGTCCGATGTCGGGCGCACGCGGCCGTCCCTGGGTTCAATAAGCGCGCGGCCACGAAACTGCCCACCGCTGATCTTCACGGTTCTTCCGACACCTGCACGAGTAGCTTGCCCGTGTTTGCGCCGGTGAAGAGCATGTTGAGCGCGCTCAGTGCATTCTCGATCCCTTTGACGACAGTCGTGTCGTATTTGATTTTGCCTTCGCCAACCCACTTGCTCATGTCGGCGACGAATTCTCCGAGTCTGGGGAAGTAGTCGATGATGATGAAGCCCTCGATGCGGGCGCGCTTCATCAGAACGTTCGTGAGACTTGGCCCTGGCCGTGGTTCTTTGTCGTTGTACATCGAGATCATGCCGCACAGGACGATGCGGGCCTTGAGGTTGATCTGTTCCAGTACTGCCTCGAGAATCTCGCCACCGGCATTCTCGAAGTCGACGTCAATGCCGTTCGGGCATTCGCGCTTCAAGGCCGCGCGGATGTTCTCCTTCTTGTAATTGATGCAGGCGTCGAAGCCGAAATCCTTGACGAGGTGGCGGCATTTCTCGTCGCTGCCGGCGATGCCGACGACGCGACAGCCCTTGAGCTTGGCGATCTGGCCAACGATGGAGCCCACTGCACCGGCCGCCGCGGAAACGACTACAGTCTCGCCGGCCTTCGGTTTACCGAGATCGAGCAGCCCGAAATAGGCCGTGGCTCCCGTCATGCCAAGCACGCTCATATAGGCGGGCAGCGGCACCGGCCCTTTGGTCATCTTCTGTGCGGCGTCGGTAACCACGTATTCCTGCCAGCCCGCCAGACCGTTCACGATATCGCCGACTTTGTAGTCGGGATTGTTCGATTGCTCGACGACGCCGAGCGTGCCGCCGCGCATCACCTCGCCAAGTTGCACGGGCGGCATGTACTGGTCCATGTCGCTCATCCAGATGCGGTTTGTCGGATCGAGAGACAAATAGAGTGTCCGGACCAAAATCTGACCGGGGCCAGGCACCGGAATAGCTGTCTCGACGAGTTCGAGATCGCCTTGCCTGATGTCGCCCACGGGACGTTTCTTCAGGATCCATTGCCGGTTGCTGTTGCGCATGTTTCTCTCCTCGATGGCGGGCGCGCAGCCTATCGCCGCGGTCACGCCTGCGCGAGGGGTGCTGGCGGGAGCGTCCGGTCAACGCTATAGCCGTGCCATGAAATGGCTCGTCACCGTTCTGGTGTTTCTCGGCATTACATTTCCGGCCGTGGCGCAGGTCGACGGTGGGCCCAAAGTCCATGCCCGCCTCGTCGCAGAAAGCGCGAGCGTTGCTCCTGGCGGAACTGTCACCGTCGCATTCGAGCAAGTGATCCGTCCAAAGTGGCACACCTATTGGCTCAACCCAGGTGACGTTGGTCAACCGACGACGCTGAACTGGTCGCTTCCCGGAGGCTGGAAAGCGGGCGCGTTGAAGTGGCCCTATCCGATGCGTCTGCCGGTTGGACCTTTCATGGACTATGGCTACGAAGGAAAAGTCTGGATTCTCACGACGCTGACCGCACCAACCGACGCTGCAACGGGCAGTACCATCACGTTGAGCGCCAAGGCGAGCTGGCTGGTCTGCAAAGAGATCTGCATTCCCGAGGACGCCGACTTGGTACTGCCGATCAAGATCGGCGCTTCGGCTCAGAGTGCTCCGGCAGTCGCGGCGTTCACGGCCGCGCGTGCGCGTCTCCCGGTGCCGTCGCCATGGGCGATGCGTTACGCGCTCGGACCAGCACTCGAACTTTACGTCGCGGCCAAGGCGCTCGTGGCTGCCCATCCCGTTGGCGCGCAGTTCTTCCCGTTTGCGACGGGCGTCGTCATCGCCCCCGCGGCCCAGACGATGGGTTTCGCGAACAATGGACTCGTGTTGCGCATGACGCCAGGCAAGTCCTTTGCCAAGAAGGGTGGCGCCCTCGAAGGTGTGCTCGTGCTTTCCTCGTCTGACGGTTCTGTGTCGGCGCTGCAGGTCAAAGCGTTGCCTGGGCCTGTTCCGCCTGCGACGTTCGATGACGGGGAAAAGTCGGACGTCGGTTTGTTGCTGGCGCTCGCCTTCGCATTTGTCGGCGGGCTCATTCTCAACCTGATGCCGTGCGTCTTGCCCGTGCTGGCGATGAAAGCCTTCGCGCTTTCCTCGCAAGCCGGTCGGGATCGCGCGGAAGCAGTGCGCGAGAGCCTGGCATACGGGGTAGGCGCGATCCTGAGTTTCGTCGGTTTCGGCGCGTTGCTGATTGCGCTGCGTGCCGGAGGACAGACAATCGGCTGGGGCTTTCAGCTGCAGGAACCGATCGTGGTCGGCGCTTTTGCGCTTTTGATGTTCGGCGTTGGCCTCAATCTTTCCGGCGTCTTCGAACTCGCGGCATTTGGCGGCGGTGAAGGGCTGACGCGAAGAGGCGGCGAAGCGGGCTCGTTTTTCACGGGCATTCTCGCGGTGGCTGTGGCGGCGCCCTGCACGGCACCGTTCATGGCCAGCGCTCTTGGTTATGGCCTCACGCAACCGGCGGCCATCGCGCTCGCGATCTTCTTTGTGCTTGGTCTGGGATTTGCGGCTCCGTTTGTGCTCGTCGGAATTTCTCCTGCCGTGATGCGCGCGCTGCCCAAACCGGGCCCTTGGATGCTCTATCTCAAGCAGGTGCTCGCCTTCGCCATGTATGGAACAGCGGCGTGGCTCGTCTGGGTGCTCGCGCAACAGGCTGGAGCGAATGCAGTTGCCTGCGCGCTCGCCGCCCTGGTCGCCGCCGGCTTTGCCGCCTGGGTCTGGGGCACGAGCCGGAATGCCTCGCCACGTGGTCGGGGGATCGGCGCACTGATCACACTGCTTGCGATGGTCGTGGCATTTTCCTGTCTCGCGCTACTCAAAGCGGTTCCGGCCACGACCGGAAGCAGCGTCAACGTTACCGGTTTGGCATCGGAGCCTTACTCGGCCGCACGATTGGCCGCGCTGCGTGCAGCAAACCGCGCCGTATTCGTCAACGCGACAGCCGCCTGGTGCATCACCTGTCTAGTCAATGATGAGGCGGCGCTTTCGGGCGCTCGCGTGCGGCAAGCTTTCGCGCAGCACCACGTCGCCTACGTCGTGGCGGACTGGACACGCCGCAATCCGGAGATCACCGCGCTTCTCGCGGAGCATGGCCGTCCGGGCGTGCCGCTTTATCTGTATTATGCGCCCGGCGCCGTCGAGCCGAAGATTTTGCCGCAGATTCTGACCGAACGCGCCGTGCTGGATGCGCTGAACGGATAGGGCGCCGCACCCCGCAGCGCCTTGACCTTCTTTTAGAAAGATGTTACTTTAGAAAATGAAGGTTGGGAGTCTCGGTCATGAGCATTGTCCTCGACCACACCATCGTTCCCGCGCACGACAAACTCGCTGCCGCCAAATTCTTCGCGGAGATCTTCGGTCTCCACTGCGGGGAACCTTACGGTCCGTTTGTTCCAGTTGCGATCAACGAACACACCACCTTTGATTTCGACGACCGGCGCAAACCCGTCGAAGTGCATCACTATGCATTCCAGGTGAGCCCCAGCGAGTTCGATGCCATTTTCGGCCGCGTGCAAGCCAAGGGGCTCAAGCACGGCAGCGGTCCCTATTCGAACGAAGATATGCGAGTGGGAGAATTCAACGGCGGTCGCGTTGTCTATTTTCGAGAACTCGGCGGTCACCTGCTCGAAATCCGAACGAAAACCTCGGCTGAGGACATTGCCGCGATGAGGCACTAGCCCATTTACTCCGCCGCGTGACTGCCGCCGACATAGGTGTGCGTGCCCTTGGTGTAAAGGTGGTCGGTCGCCAGGACGTCACCGGGTTTGTAGCTCGGCCCGTTTGCGAGCTTGCGATAGAGCGCGGCGAAATCCTTGTATGTTTCGGCGAAGAGCTCCTCGAATGAGTGAATGACGAAGTAGCTCTCCTGGAAATCATCGATGCGATATTCGGTGCGCATCACGCGCTCGAGATCGAACCCGATGCGATTCGGCGATGCGCTTTCGACCGCGTAGACCGACTCCGCGCGCGACGAGACAATGCCCGAACCGTAGATGCGCCAACCATCGGGCTTGGCAATCAGCCCGAACTCGACCGTGTACCAGTACAACCGGGCGAGGTTTTTGAGCGCGCCGAATTCGTTCAGCGCCCGCTGGCCGCCCTTGCCATAGGCTTGCATATAGTCGGCAAAGACGGGATGCGCGAGCATCGGGACATGCCCGAACACATCGTGGAAAACGTCCGGTTCTTCGATGTAGTCGATCTGGTCGGGCCGTCGGATGAACTGTCCCGCCGGAAAGCGGCGGTTGGCAAGGTGGTCGAAGAAAACCTCGTCGGGCACCAATGAGGGGACGGCGACGACCTTCCAGCCTGTCAACCGCAGCAAATCATCCGACAACCGGTCGAACTCGGGGATATGGTCCGAGACCAAATTGAGTTTCTTCAGCCCCTCGAGAAACTCCGCGCAGGCGCGGCCTGGTAGGATCTTGGCCTGATGTTCGAAGAGGGTTCGCCACATGCCATGCTGGGCGTCGTCATAGCGCTCCCAATGCTGGTCGATCGTGTAGTCCGGGCGGATTTCCGGATGCTTAGGTCGAAGGGATTCAAGACTCTGCATGGGGCAATAGAGAACCGGCGGCCCTCGACTGTAAAGCGTGGCCGCAGACGATGTATTTATTGCTCGGCGTGCGCGCCGTTCGCACCTCTGTTGCGACTCCAGCCCCCAAATGGCAACCCAATTGCGATGTGCAAAAGGTATGTTCGCGCAACTTCCGATTAGAGTCGGGCAACCCCATATTAGGGCACCAGGACAAGCACATGACACTGATGCCCATCTCGCTCGACGACAAATATGAAGTCGAGACCGGCCGCGTATTCCTCACCGGCATCCAGGCGCTCGTCCGTCTGCCGATGATGCAGCATGAGTTGGACCGTCGCGCCAAATTGAAAACGGCGGGCTTCATTTCCGGCTACCGCGGCTCTCCGGTCGGCGGGCTCGACCAGCAACTCTGGCGGGCGCAGAAGTTTCTCGACAAGCACAGCATCGTGTTCAAGCCCGGTCTGAACGAAGACCTGGCGGTCACCGCCGTATGGGGTTCGCAGCAGGCAAACCTTTATCCAGGCGCCAAGTATGACGGCGTTTTCGGCATGTGGTACGGCAAGGCACCGGGCGTTGATCGTTCGGGAGATGCCTTCCGTCATGCCAACGCGGCCGGCACCTGGAGCAAGGGCGGTGTGCTCGCGATCCTTGGCGACGATCACGCCTGCAAGTCGTCGACTCTTCCGTCCCAGAGCGAATATGCGATGGTCGATGCCGAAATTCCGGTGCTCAATCCGGCCGGCATCCAGGAAGTTCTCGACTTCGGCATCTATGGCTGGGCGCTGTCGCGCTATGCCGGCACCTGGGTTTCGATGATTGCGCTGGCCGAGACGATGGACGCTTCGGCGACCGTCGAAGTGCATCCGCATCGCGTCCCGATCGTCAGGCCGCTCGGCTTTCCTCTGCCCAAGGATGGCCTGTCCATTCGTATCGGTGACAATCCGCAGGCTCAGGAAAGGCGTCTGCGCGACCACAAAATTCCGGCCGTCATCGCCTTCGCGCACACCAATGTGCTGAACCGTGTCGTGATGGACTCGGAGAATGCGCGGATCGGCATCGTCACCGCCGGCAAATCCTATCTCGATCTCCGGCAGGCGCTGGACGATCTGGGCATCGGCGACGCCGAGGCGGCGGCGCTTGGGCTCCGTGTGCTCAAGATGGGCATGACATGGCCGATTGAACCGACGCAGATCGCGCGCTTCGCCTATGGTCTTGAGGAAGTGTTCGTTATCGAGGAAAAACGCGACCTGATCGAAGGACAGATCAAGTCCATCCTCTACAACATGAACGCGGAAAAGCGCCCGCGCGTGTATGGCAAGCTCGGCCGCGATGGCAAGCCGTTTGTCCGTTCGATCCTCGATCTCGATGCCGGACTGGTCGCGCTTGCGCTCGCGAAGATCATTGGCGAGGACAAGTGGACGTCGCGCATGCGCGCGCTGGTCAACAGGCTCGAAACCAAGCATCGCGAACAAGAGGGCATGACGACGCTTTATGAGCGGGCGCCGTTCTATTGCTCAGGGTGTCCGCACAACACCTCGACTCAAGTGCCGGAAGGTTCCATCGGCATGGCCGGGATTGGTTGCCACTACATGGTGACATGGCAGCCGACACGCAACACTGCGCTCTTCACGCAAATGGGCGCGGAGGGCACGCCCTGGATCGGCGCAGCACCTTTCACGGACAGACCGCACATTTTCGCCAACATGGGCGACGGCACCTATTTCCATTCGGGTATTTTGGCGATCCGCGCCGCCATCTCAGCCGGCGTCAATATCACCTACAAGCTCCTCTACAACGACGCGGTTGCGATGACCGGCGGTCAACACGTCGACGGCGAGCTGACCGTCGCCGAGATGGCCGCACAGGTTTCGGCAGAGGGAATCAAAAAGCTCGTGATCATGAGCGATGAGCCGGAGAAGCATAAGACGTCCGACTTTCCATCCGGCACACGCATCGAACACCGCCGCGATCTCGATTCGATTCAGAAGGAGTTACGAGAAATCGGCGGCGTGACGGTGATGATCTACGATCAAACCTGCGCCGCGGAAAAGCGTCGTCGACGCAAACGCGGCTTGATGGAGGATCCGCCCAAGCGCGCCTTCATCAACGAACTCGTCTGCGAAGGCTGCGGCGACTGCTCCCGAACTTCGAATTGCGTCAGCGTCGAACCCCTGGAGACCGAGTTCGGGCGTAAGCGCAAGATCAACCAGTCGTCCTGCAACAAGGATTTCTCCTGCGTCGAAGGGTTCTGTCCGAGCTTTGTGACCGTGCACGGCGGCGCGTTGAAGACGCGCGCCAAGAACGGCCAGTCGGAAGCTGCCTTCGACCTGCCGCAACCGACTCTGCCCGAGGTCACGCGCGAGCCGTTCAACATCGTCATTGGCGGAATAGGCGGCACGGGCGTCACTTCCATCGGCGCGATCTTGGGAACCGCCGCCCATATCGAAGGCAAGACAGCCGCCACGCTCGACATGATGGGCCTGGCGCAGAAGGGCGGCGCGGTCACTTCTTTTGTCCGCGTTGCCGCTCCCAAGGCGCGCATCAATGGCCCGCGCGTTCCGACTGCCCAGGCCGACGTTCTCATCGGCTGCGACATTGTCATGTCTGCGAAGCCCGACACGTTCGGCTATCTCGATGGCGAGCGCACCGTTTCCATCGTCAACGAAGACGTGACGCCGACGGCCGCTTTCATCACCGATAATGCCATCAACTACGATGTTGCAGCGATGCGCGCGCGTATTGCACGTGCCTCGCGCCGGATCGAAAGCATCGACGCCGAGGAACTCGCGCTGCGCCTGCTCGGCGACACCATCTATGCGAACATGTTGGAAACCGGATTTGCCTATCAGCTCGGCGAGATCCCGATCGGCGAGGAGGCGATCCTCAAGGCCATCGAGCTCAATGGCGCAGCGGTGAAAGCGAACCAGCGCGCGTTCCGTCTGGGACGTCTTGCGGCACATGACCGGGCTGCGATCCTCAAGCTGGCCGGGCTTGACCGACCGGAAGGTCCAAAATTTGCCGAGACATTCGACGAGATCGTGGCGAGGCGGATGGCGTTTCTCAAGGACTATCAAAACGCGGCTTATGCGGAACGCTACCGTTCCACGCTCGACCGCATCCGGGCGGCCGAAGCGATCAAAACGCCCGGCAAGCACGGTCTCGCCGAAGCTGCAGCGCGCGCCTTGTTCAAACTGATGGCCTATAAGGATGAATACGAAGTCGCGCGGCTTTATACGAACGGCGAGTTCCATGCAAAGCTGAATCAGGAGTTCGAGGGCGACTTCCGCCTCTCGTTCCATCTGGCGCCGCCGATCTTCGGCGCGACCGATCCCAAAACCGGTCGCCCACGCAAGATGCAATTCGGTTCGTACATGATGGTGGCATTCCGCATTCTTGCGGCGCTCAAAGGTTTGCGTGGCACCTGGCTCGACATCTTCGCACACAATCCCGAGCGCAAGCTCGAAGTGGCGATGATTGCGGAGTACGAAAAACTACTTGCCGACGTTGCAGCAAACCTGACGCCAGCCAACCACGCCACGGCGGTCTCGCTTGCGGCACTTCCACTGGATGTGAAGGGCTACGGATACATCAAAGACGGCAACTACAAGCAAACGAAGGCAAAGGAAGCAGTGCTTCTGCGCCGACTGCACATAAGCGACGCCGAGCGCCCCGCGCCGGTCACGGAGGCCGCAGAATGAACGTTTTTGAGTCTCCCGACTTCGACCATCACGAAGCGGTCGCGTTCTTCGATGACGCCAAATCCGGACTGAAGGCGATCATTGCGATTCATTCAACGGCGCTTGGCCCCGCATGCGGCGGCACGCGCATGTATCCTTATGCCACGGCGGACGCCGCCCTGACCGACGTGCTCAGGCTTTCCAAGGGCATGAGTTATAAAAACGCAATCGCCGATCTGCCGCTTGGTGGCGGCAAAGCCGTCATCATCGGCAATCCGGTGAAGGAAAAGTCGGACGCGAAATTCGCGGCCTATGCCGAAGCGATCAACACGCTAGGCGGACGCTACATCACGGCGATGGACGTCGGCATCCTCCCACCGGATATGCCGGTGATCGCGCGCGGCACGAAGTTCATCGCAGGCTACGATCAGCCGGGCAGGGCAGGCGGCGATAGCGGACCCGCGACAGCGCTTGGCGTGTTTGTGGGACTCAAGGCGGCCGTTCGCCACCGCCTTGGGTCCAACACGACGAAGGGCTTGCGCGTCGCGATCCAGGGTTTGGGCAAAGTCGGCATGGGCGTGGCGAAGCGCTTGCACGCCGAAGGTGCAAAACTGATCGTCGCCGATACGAACATGGCCGCCGTCACCCAAGCCGTCGAGACACTTGGCGCGGTCGCGGCGACGCCTGACCAGATCGTCACCTGCGAATGCGACGTTCTTTCGCCGAATGCGCTGGGCGCCATCTTGAACGACCAGAGCATTTCGCGCCTGCATGCGCGTGTCATCGCCGGTGGCGCCAACAATCAGCTCGCTCGCGATCATCATGGCGCAATGCTGCGTGATCGCGACATTCTCTATGCGCCGGACTATGTGATCAATGGCGGAGGCATCATCCGTGTCGCAGCCCAGATCGAGAATTGGAGCGACAATGAAGTCGAGCGCCGCGTGCTCGGCATCGCAGACACGTTGTCGGCAATCTTCGAGCGTGCCGCGCGCGACGGCGAGCCGACCAATGTGATCGCCGATCGCATGGCTGAAGAGCGCATTGCACTCGGCAAAAGCCCCGTGGCGAAAGCGGCCGAATAGCGCTTAAGCGCCTTCAGCCCATGTAACGTTCGATCAGGTGCGGGAAGAGCCCCGTCACGCCGAGCAGGATTAAGTAGATCGCAACGAGATAGTTGAGGATACGCGGCAGAATCAAGATCAGTATTCCGAACACGAGCGCGATCAGTGGTTGGAGCAGAACGGTGACATGCATGGGGGCATCTCCTCATTTGATGTCGGCAATGACAGCGCAATTCGACAGTATTGTCACTTCTGTTCATCCAGAAGGAGGTCCTGGGCGTCCTGAACGATCTTCGAGATGATCGTTGCGGCCGGTGCGGCCATGTTGACGAGTCCGACGCCTTGTCCGGCATACAACGCCATCGCTTCGATATTGCCTTCAACGTCCGCCGCGGGCGGTTGCACACTGTAGCGTGGAATCGGTAGGCGGCCTGAACCGTGCGCGACGATGTCACTTTCGCCAGGACGCGTGCCGCTTGCAGGCGAACCTGCTGACTCCCAAGCTTTGAACGTCGAATTGCGCAATAGGCGGCAAGGCGCGCCAGGCCAGCCTGTGTCGAACACGGTGCCATAGGCCGTGTCGCCTTCGCCTGCGTTGAGGATGGCGGTCTTGTATTGCGGATGGGCCCCGCATTCGTCCGCGACAAGCAGAGCTGTCCCCAACATCGCGCCGCTGGCGCCGAGCATGAGGGCGGATGCCAAGCCGCGCCCATCGGCGATGCCGCCCGCTGCAACGACGGGCATCCCACCGCCGGCATCGACGACAGCCGGAACCAGGGCCGCAAGGCCGATCGTTCCCCAGACATGCCCGCCGGCTTCGAGTCCTTGAGCAACGAGAATGTCGACTCCCGCGTCGCGCGCGCGACGCGCTTCGGCGGCGCTGGCGACCGTCGCCATCGCGAGGGCACCCTTGGACTTGGCACGCGCGACAAAAGGTGTGCAATCGCCCCAAAAGAAATGGATCACCGGCACAGAAAATTCCAATGCCAGTTCCAGGTGAGCCTGCGGACCGAAGGCGACATTGAGATTGACGCCAAAGACTCCTGACGTGGCCTGCCGAAGTTCTGTCAGTTGCGATGCGGCTTGTTCGCGTTGCATGGGCCAGATCGGCAGCAAACCCAGTCCGCCGGCGTTGCACACCGCGGCGGCTAGCTTGGGCCCTGCAATGCCGCCACCCATCGGGGCCTGCACAATGGGAACGCTCAGGCCCAGGAGCTCCGTGAATTTGTTGCGCAGTTTCATAGGCTGGCCTCTTTTCCGCAGTCGGCGAGCCTATGCGTCAGAGACGGAGTTGCGCAACGCACGGAATGCCGTTTTGATCGCGCCTTGGGAGCGTCAGCCGCGAGAGGACAATTTGAAAACACGCGCCGCAGTTGCCTTCGAGGCGAAGAAGCCTCTCGAAGTCGTCGAACTCGATCTGGAGGGCCCGAAGGCAGGCGAGGTTCTTGTCGAGATCAAGGCGACCGGAATCTGCCACACCGATGCCTATACGCTTTCAGGTCTCGACTCCGAGGGCTTGTTTCCCTCGATCCTGGGTCATGAGGGTGCGGGTGTCGTGCGCGAAATCGGCGCCGGCGTGACAAGCGTGAAGCCGGGCGATCATGTCATTCCGCTCTACACGCCCGAGTGTCGCCAATGTAAGTCATGCCTCTCAGGCAAGACAAATCTGTGCACCGCGATCCGCGCCACGCAAGGTAAGGGCCTTATGCCCGATGGTACGTCTCGCTTCTCTCATCGCGGCAAGATGATTCATCACTATATGGGTTGCTCGACCTTCTCGAACTTTACGGTTCTGCCGGAAATCGCGGTCGCAAAGATTCGCGAAGACGCGCCATTCGACAAGGCCTGCTATTGCGGCTGCGGTGTGACGACGGGCGTGGGCGCGGTGATCAACACAGCCAAGGTCAAGGCTGGCGCGAACGCAGTCGTCTTCGGTCTCGGCGGCATCGGACTCAACGTGATCCAAGGCCTGAAGCTCGTGGGCGCCCAGATGATCGTCGGCGTCGACATCAACGACGAAAAGGAAGAGTGGGGACGCCGCTTCGGCATGACGCATTTCGTCAATCCAAAGAAAGCGAGCGGGGATGTCGTCGCGCATCTCGTTGAGCTCACCGGAGGTGGCGCGGATTACACGTTCGACTGCACGGGAAATGTGACAGTGATGCGCCAGGCTTTGGAGGCCTGTCATCGCGGCTGGGGAGAGAGCGTCATTATCGGCGTCGCGCCTTCGGGAGCTGAGATCGCAACCCGACCCTTCCAGCTTGTCACCGGGCGGATATGGCGTGGCACAGCATTTGGCGGCGCGCGCGGGCGGACCGATACGCCGCGCATCGTCGACTGGTACATGAAAGGTCTCATTCAGATCGATCCCATGATCACCCATGTCATGCCTCTGGAACAGATCAACGAAGCATTTCACCTGATGGAAGAAGGCAAGAGCATCAGAAGCGTAGTTGTGTATTGAGTTAAGTGGGTGTCGCGAACATGGTGATGCGTCAAAGTTATTTCAGCGCCACGAGCGACAAGCCGCTGGTTTATGAAACCATCGGTGCCTGTCTTGATCGTGCAGCGGACACGCATGGCTCACGCGATGGCTTGATCGTGCGTCACCAAGGCGTGCGCTGGAGCTATGCGGAGTATCGCGAGCGCGTGAACCGGCTTGCGGCGGGACTGCTGTCGCTCGGTATCGGCAAGGGCGATCGCGTCGGTGTCTGGGCGCCGAACTGTTACGAATGGTGTTTGACCCAGTTCGCGACTGCAAAGATCGGCGCGATCCTCGTCTGCATCAATCCGGCCTATCGCACCTTCGAACTCGAATTTGCCCTCAACAAATCAGGGTGCGTCGCGCTGGTGACGGCGCAGAAATATCTCACAAGCAACTATTGCGGCATGCTGGTGGAACTTGCGCCGGAGTTGGAGGCATGTGCGCCGGGACAACTGAATGCGCAACGACTCCCGCATCTCAAGCATGTCATTGCCATGGGAGAAACACCTCCAGCCGGCATGTGGGGATTCACGGAAATCTCTGCCCATGCGGAAAATCGTGCCACCCAGCTCGCGGACCTCGCGCGCACCTTGTCGCCGGACGACGCGATCAACATTCAATTCACCAGCGGTACAACCGGAATGCCGAAGGGCGCAACGCTCAGCCACTTCAATATCCTCAACAATGGCCGCATCGTCGGTGACGGCATGCGATTTTCGGAACGCGACCGTCTCTGCATCCCTGTGCCGCTGTATCACTGCTTCGGCATGGTGATGAGCAATCTGGCCTGCATCAGCCATGGTGCCACCGCGGTATTTCCCAACGACGGCTTCGATCCGCTCAAGACTCTCGAAGCTGTCGCAGCCGAGCGTTGCACAGCGTTGCATGGCGTTCCGACCATGTTCATCGCCGAGCTCGAGCATCCGCGCTTTCGCGAGTTCGATCTTACATCATTGCGCACGGGCATCATGGCAGGCGCGCCCTGTCCGGTCGAAGTGATGAAGCGCGTGCAGGCCGACATGCACATGACGGAAGTGCTGATCGCCTATGGCCAGACCGAGACCAGTCCGGTCAATCACATGACGACGAAGAATGATCCGCTCGAGAAGCAGGTCGAAACGGTCGGCCGTCCGGGGCCGCACCTCGAAATCAAATTGATCGGCGAAGACGGAAACCCCGTACCCATCGACACGCCGGGGGAGATCTGTTGTCGCGGCTATTCGGTGATGCAGGGCTATTGGGACGAACGCGAGCGAACGGCCGAAACGATCGATTCCGGTGGCTGGCTGCATTCGGGCGATCTTGGGACGATGGATGCCGACGGTTACGTGCGCATCGTCGGGCGGCTCAAGGACATGATCATCCGCGGCGGAGAGAATGTGTATCCGCGCGAGGTGGAAGAGTTCCTCTATACCCATCCGGCCGTGCAGGAGGCACATGTCTTCGGTGTGCCGGATCGCAAATTCGGCGAACAGGTCTGCGCCTGGATCCGCGTGCGCGCGGGGCACGCGTTAGGCGAGGAGGATGTGCGAGCTTACTGCAAGGATCGCATCGCGCATTTCAAGGTGCCGCGCTATATCCGTTTCGTGGACACCGTCCCGATGACCGTTACTGGCAAGCCGCAAAAGTTCAAGATGCGCGAAGCAATGGAGAAGGAGTTTTCCGGCGCCTGACCTTAAATTTCCAAATCCAGTTGCGATTTGAGATGCGCCCGCGATGCGTCTTCCAAGGCTGATGGCCATTCCATCCCGACACGAGCCGCAAGCGCTTTCGCCCTCGGCAGGAAGATATTTGCGATGGCCTTCTGGCAACGGAGCAGGCTGTCGCGTTCGGCGGCGACTGCCGGCAGCGATTGGAGCGACTCGATCTGTTCCGAAGTCAAGAACGAATTGAGACGGAGCGCGCCGCCGCGCTGGTTCTGTCCGACGCCGTTCTCTTCCAACATCAGATCGACAGTCATTCTTCGCAACAGTTCGATGCCGCTCAGTGCGACGATGTACTCTTTTCGTCCGATGCCAAGCGGCGCGAGAGTCATGACGCGATAGAATTCCTGGACGAGCTTCGCCAGGCCTTCCGCTGTCGACGGGCGGGATACAGGAGCGGTGCGAGGCGGCTCCCTTCCCGTGCGATTGAAGAGCTGCTTGAGATCATTCGCATTATAGCGCGACAGATCGCTCGCTTCCGCGAAGACCAGGTCGAAGCGCTGCCAGTCCGGCGTGATCACATTCACGATGCGTCCGCCGAAAAGCGTGTTGATGAGCACGGGCTTTGCAAAGTTAAGCAGTCCAGGTTTGGCTGCGATTTCATTTGCTGTGCCATCAGGACAAAGGACGACGACATCGACATCGCTAAATTCATCCCCGGCGTTTCGGCCGAGACTTCCCGCGAGCCACGCCGCTTCGATCCGAGGATCGCCTTGCAGCACCGCGGAAATCGCGTCGACCAAGCTTTGCTGTTCGGGTGTCATCGTCGGGTGCCGTATAGAACAGCGCCCGCAGGAAAGGGCCAAAATACACATGTCATCCGCTGTTGACATCTTCGGCGAGTCGAGTCACCTTGTCATTTACGGATGACAAACGCGCAGACCCTCGCTTTGGATCGTCCTCTCGCACGCAAGCGCGATGCGGATGCGACGCGCGCGGCCATCCTTGCAGCCGCAAAGACCCATTTCGCCCGCTCGGGTTATGAGGGCGGGTATCTGCGCGACATCGCAGCCGATGCCGGCGTTGATGCGGCGTTGATCAATCGCTATTTCGGCGGCAAGGACGGGCTCTTCGCGGCTGCGCTGAAGGATTCGATCCGCCCCGATGCGATTTCGCAATGGGAACGCCAGACGTTTGGGCGCGACATCGCCAAGATGATGGCGAACCATGCGCATCACGACAACGACCGCATGCACGCGTTTCAGTTTCTGCTGCGTGCCGCGACGTCGCCGGCGACCGCGCCGCTTCTGAACGAGGCGGTACAAGACCGTTTCATGGCGCCCATCCGCTCCTGGATTGGCGGCGAACAGGCCGAAGCGCGGGCGCGCATCGTTGCGTCGGTCTTCATCGGCCTCTTGGTCGAACGGCTGATCCGCGACGAGCCCCTGGCCGACACCGAACGCGACGCCTTTATCGAACGCACGGGCGAACTTTTACAATCGCTCGTCGATCATTAAGACAGATAGACCTGGAGGAATGAATGGCTGACGGGAACATCACCAAGGATCTGATTTACGAAGCGGTCGCGCCGGATGATTTCGAGTCGATGATCGAACTCGATCGCTACGAGAAACGCTCGACGGCCTTCGACAAGATCATCAGTGCGACGCACGATCATTTCTGGGATCCGCTCGACAAGAAGTACATCGATTTTGACGAGCCTTTCGACATCGAACATGTGCAGATGATGCCGGACGATCAGATCTTCCAACTTCAGATCCCCTATGTTCGCGAACATCTGGAAAAGACCGGACAGAAGGTAAAGTTCGCCAACGAGATGCAACTTTGGTCATTTTCGTCGATCCTGCATGGCGAGCAGGGGGCATTGAATCTCTCCGCCTCTCTCTGCCATGTGCTGAAGGACCAGGGCGCGCAGGAATACGCCGCCAATCAGACACGCGAAGAAGCGCGCCACGTCACGGCTTTCGCCAAATTCGTCAAGTCGCGGTGGGGCCGGCCGCGGCCCTGCGGCACCGTGCTGAAGGCGCTTCTGGTCGACATCATCTCGGCGCCGGAGGTCTATAAAAAGATCATCGGCATGCAGATGCTGGTCGAAGGCCTTGCCATGGGCGCCTTTGCCACCGGCTACAAATACAACCAGGACCCGGTGGCCAAGAAACTGTTCCAGCTCGTGATGACAGACGAAGCCTTCCATCACAAGTTCGGCAAGATTTGGGCCGACCGCACCATCCCGCGCATGACGGAGCAGGAGCGCAACGTCGTCGAAGACTGGGCGGCGCACTGCTTCCAGTCGCTGGTGATGAATCTCGGCTCGCCGCAGCAGCAGGTTCAGATGTATCAGCAATTTGGTCTTGACCCCGACAAGGTCATCGCCGGGCTGATGGAGGTGCGTTCGCACGAGCGCACCCGCGAGCGTCTGAAGGAGTCGACGAATATCTTCCGTGTGCTGATCAAGACCCTGCTCAAGTCCGGGCTGATCACGGAGCGCACCAAGGCGTTCTATGCGACCTACGTCGACATGGAGGAGTTGAAGGCCGAGGGCGAGCGCATGATCGGCGACGACATCGCCGAGGAAGGGATCAAGTATCTGCAGGAGATCAATTTCAAAGACCGCAGCAACGCTGCTGCCGTCCGGATCGCTGCGGAATAAAGCGCTGTCGACGGGCTGTCGCTCTGCGGCGGCGGCCCTTCTGCATTTGAAGACGAGTGACGATGGCGAAGATCAAATACATCGAGCATACGGGCAAGGAGCATGTCGTGGATGTGCCCGAGGGCTGGTCCGTGATGGAAGGCGCCGTGAAGAATCTCGTGCCTGGCATCGACGCGGATTGCGGCGGCGCCTGTGCCTGCGCCACCTGTCACGTCATGGTCGAGAATGGCTTCCTGGCGAAACTTCCACCGAAGACGGACATGGAGGAGACCATGCTGGACTTCGCACCCGAAGTGACGCCGAACAGCCGCTTGTCTTGCCAGCTCAAGGTGACGGCGGAATTGGATGGCCTCACCGTCCGCATGCCCGTCAGCCAACACTAGGAGCGCGTCATGAATATCGCCGTGAACGCTTTGGCCAAAGACGCCCGCGACGCCGCCTATGCCTTGCCACTCGACAAGCTGAATGTCGCCCAGCCCATCCTGTTCCAGTCGGACACGATGTGGCCGTACTTCGAACGGCTGCGCAAGGAAGAGCCGGTGCACTTCTGCGCCGAAAGCGAGTTCGGGCCCTATTGGTCGATCACGAAGTACAACGACATCATGGCGGTCGACACCAATCACCAGGTCTTCTCGTCCGACTATATGCTGGGCGGTATCACCATCGGCGGCGGCCAGGCCAATGTCGATCCCTTGCCGATGTTCATTGCGATGGACCCGCCCAAGCATGACATTCAGCGCAAGATCGTGACGCCTGTCGTCTCACCGGCGAATTTGCAGGTGCTTGGGCCGATCATCCGCGAGCGCGCCGGAAAGATTCTGGATTCGCTGCCGATCGGCGTGCCATTTGACTGGGTCGACAAGGTATCGATTGAACTGACGGCAATGACCCTTGCCACCTTGTTCGATTTTCCCTTCGAACTGCGGCGCAAGCTGTCGCGCTGGTCGGATGTCGTCACCGCGGCACCCGGCTTCGGGATCGTGGACACGATGGAACAGAAGCAGATGGAGATGGACGAGTATCGATCCTTCTTTAACGGGCTGTGGAACGAGCGAGTGAATTTGAGCGAGCCGGGCGGCGACTTGATTTCAATGCTGGCCCACAATCCGGCCACGAGGAACATGGAGCCGCGCGAGTATTTCGGTAATGTCGTGCTCTTGACCGTCGGCGGCAACGATACGACGCGCAACACCATCACCGGCAGCGTGGTGGCGCTTAATCAGAATCCGGACCAATACGACAAGCTGCGCGCACGTCCCGAGCTGATTTCGAGCATGGTATCCGAGACGATCCGCTGGCAGACCCCGCTCGCCCATATGCGCCGCACTGCGGTCCGCGACTTCGAGTTCAAGGGCAAGACGATTAGGAAGGGTGACAAGGTCGTCATGTGGTACGTCTCGGGCAACCGCGACGAGGACGTGATCGAACGGCCCAATGACTACAACATTGAACGCGAGAACCCGCGCCGGCACGTCTCGTTCGGATTCGGAATCCATCGTTGCGTCGGAAACCGGCTGGCCGAGCTGCAGCTCCAGATCATCTGGGAAGAAATCATGAAACGCTTCCCGATGATCGAGATGGCGGGCGAGCCGAAACGATCTTATTCGACGTTCGTGAAGGGCTATGAGAAGCTCGACGTCGTCATACCGACGCGCAACTGAATGGTTCGGAGGCAGAAGCCATGACCGACAGCAACATCACGAAAGACGCGATGTATGGAGCCGTGGCGCCCGACGATTTCGAGTCGATGATCGAACTCGATCGCTATGAGCAACGCTCGACCGCGTTCGACAAGATCATCAGCGCGACGCACGACCACTTCTGGGATCCACTCGACAAGAGGTATATCGACTTCGACATCCCGTTCGACCTGGAGAACGAGGCCTTGATGCCGGAAGAGCAGCAGCCGATCCTGCGCCTTCCCTATGTTGCCGAGAAGCTGTCCGATTCGAAGGAGCGAATCCGTTTTATCAACTACATGCAGCTTTGGAATTTCTCATCGATCTTGCATGGCGAGCAGGGCGCCTTGAACCTGTCCGCTTCGCTCTGCCATGTCTTGAAAGACCAGGGCGCGCAGGAATACGCCGCGAACCAGACGCGCGAAGAGGCGCGTCACGTCACGGCCTTTGCGAAATACGTCAAGTCGCGCTGGGGGCGGCCTGTACCCTGTGGCGCCGCGTTGAAGGCGCTTCTGATCGAGATTATCGAGAGCCCGGCGGTCTACAAGAAGATCATCGGCATGCAGATGCTGGTGGAGGGTCTTGCGATGGGGGCCTTTGCCAACGGCTTTCGCTACAACCGCGATCCCGTCGCGCGAAAGCTGTTTCAACTCGTGATGACCGACGAAGCTTTCCATCACAAATTCGGCAAGATATGGGCTGACAAGACGATTCCCAAGCTTACCGAGTCCGAACGCAACATGGTCGAGGACTGGGCCGCGCATTGCGCCCAGTCGCTCATCTTCAACAACGGCTCTCCGCAGCAACAGCAGATCATCTACGGCCAATTCGGCCTCGATCCCGAGCGCGTTCTGGCCGACATCATGGAGAGGCGCAAGAACAAGGATCCTAAGAAGCGTTTTAGGGGCGAGACCAACATCTTCCGCGTCCTGATCAAGACTCTGCTCAATGCCGGACTCATCACGTCGCGTACGCGCGGCTTCTACAGCATGTACATCGACATGGACGAACTGTCGGCCGAGAGCACGCGCATGGTCGGCGACGACATCGCCGAAGAAGGCATCCGCTACCTTCAGGCGATCAATTTCAAGGACCAGGGGCGCGCCGTCTCGATTGCCGCGGACTAGGCGATCTCGCGATTGTGAACGTCCTTCGACGGGCCCGGTAGTCCCGCATTAACTGGCCCGGCCTAGACTCTCCTCGTTTTCATGACGGTTGGCGCGAATGGTCAGCGTCTTGTTTGGTTTGGTTTTCGCCTACATGCAGATCATGTACGTGCTGGTGGGCGGAGTGGTCCTTGGCATAGGGCTGCTCATCGTCGGTTACGCTGCGTATCAACGACTACATGAGCGCGGCTGCCAACGCGCCCGATTTTCACGCCTCCATCAGGCGGTGGATGAAGCGACCTTCGACGCCGCATAGCAAGACACGCCGGCGGCCACGACAGCCGTCGGCCAGTCAAAGTGAAGATCCACACTGTTCGGCGCCGGCCTTTACGGATACTGGTCCAGAAGCGGGAACCGATAGCGATGCAAGGCGTTGTCCGTAGCCAAGTCTGGCCCGAAATCGGACGGTGAGTACGGTGGATCTTGATCGCGGCGTTAACTACGAAGCTTGGACTCTGCCTGGCTGGATTTTGCTGACGGTCGCCGTCCTTTGCGTCGCCCTGCTTTTGGCTTCGCTCTTTGGTGACGATATCTGCGGTCTGATCTGCTGACGATCCTCAACGTACGGACTGATAACCGCCGCGAAGGCCGTTGGGCGTGAGAACAAGCTGGCCTACGTTGATGTGACGGCAGCGGAACGCGGCCGCATTCTGCAACAGATAGTATTCCCACATTCGACAAAAACGCTCGCCATGCCTCGTTGCTACGTCGGCGCGACGAGATTGAAAATTGGAGTTCCAGGCCATCAACGTCGAATCGTAGTCGGTCCCGAAATTGTGAACATCCTCCACGACGAAGAGGCCTTCGACGGCCGAAGCAATTTCGCCCAGCGATGGCAGATCGCCGTTGGGAAAGATGTACTTGTCCTGCCAGGCGTCGATCACTGGATGGCGCTCGTTTTCCCAAATCGTATGGAGCAGAAATACTCCACCGGGCTTCAAATATCGTCGTGCGCATTCAAAAAAGGTTCGATGGTTCTTGGCGCCGACGTGCTCGAACATGCCGACGGAGACGACACGGTCCACCGGGGGGCCGTCGTAAAGGCGGTAGTCGAGATGCAGGGGCTGCAATGGAAGCAGTTTGTATCGATTTTTGATGTAGGCGACCTGCTCGGATGAGACCGTGATGCCGGTGCATCGCGTTCCATGCTCTTCTGCGGCATAGCCGATAAAAGCGCCCCAGCCGCAACCAATGTCGAGAACCGAGTGATGCGAGCGAAGACCGATCTTGCGACAGATCAATTCGAGTTTGTCCTCCTGCGCCTGGTCCAGGTTGGTGGCGTTCCTCCAATAGGCGCAACTCGCGGTCAACCGTTTGTCATAGGTGGCTTCATGAATGTCGGTGGGTAGGTCGTAATGGGCTCGCGCGACGTCCTCGGCGCGGGACAGAGATTGGCGGTTTCGTAAATGTGCCGCGAGCATGAGCACGGCGATCGGCACCGTCATTCCGAGCTTGTCCGACAGCTTCGCCGAGATCACGCGATCGAACAGTTGATCGATCGAGTCCGCATGCCAATCGCCGTCCATATAAGCTTCGCCCAAGCCAAGCGAACCTCCCCCCAATACCCTTCGGAAGAAGCGTTCGTCGTGGACCTGAATGTCCCATGGGTTCGGACCATCGATCCCGACGCCGGCGAGCGCAAACAATCGTGTGACTGCATCCTTTGTGGTGAAAGAGCCCACCATGCCGGCCTTCTGCAGCACGGACGCATGGAAGGGTTCAAATCTCGAGTGGGTGGCGGTCGACACGTCTCAAAACGCCTGCTTGAAAAGTCGAACCGGGGCGGCCGCATACTTACCTGGCCGGACATTGAATGAGTCCGGTTGGCGGCCGTCCCGCTCGCTTACATCTTGTTGCGCAACCGTTCAGGAACCGGCCGCGGGAAGCGACATGATCTGTTCAGTCGTCAGAGTCGCCACCAAAACATTTTTTGCTGCGTCATAACTCAACTCGTCGGCCGATATCGCAACGATCTTCTGATTGCTGGACAAGGCGACATTTACCATCGAGGGTTTGCCGTCCGGACTGGTCAGAATTTTCTGGACATTACCCACCGTCGCACCGCCGCTGCTTTGAACACTTGCAGTGCTCAGCGTTGGAGGCACGGCCGTAAGGCTCTTCAGCGGGGCTATCGCGGCGGCCGTCGTCGAGGCCGCAGCCGGTGTCATCGCGGCCGTTTGCTGGTTACCCGCGGCCCCTTGGGCATTCGCCAAGGACTGCGCATTCAGTGCATCGGTTTGGCGCATTTCCTCAGGAGTCGCAGGATGATGTGTAAAGGCCATTGCCGACGGGGCGAACGCAAGAGTGAACACGGCGCTCACCACCAGTAATGGAGGGGTTTTGAAGATCATGGTCCCATCTCCCTTTCGGTCGATCTGTAAATTCCCCCGCAGAATATGAACGTGCGACGAGCCTGAAAGTTCCATCGTTGAACTTCGCTATATCTTGAAATTCCGCTTCCCGCATCGCAACGGATCGAATCGCAAATCGCAGCGTTATTACTGGGCGAAATCAGCAATGGAGAAATGCGATGCTGAAAAGAAGGTTGCTGATGGCCGTCGCAGCCGTCGCGCTGCTCGGCGGCTGTACCTATGATGATCGCTACCGGGACGATTACGTCGTGGGCGCAAATGTGGGTTATCAGGACGTCTACTACGATGGCTATTACGACGGGTACTATGGGCCGTTTTATGATGGCTATTGGGGAACTGACGGTTTCTTCTACTTCTCCGATGTAGATGGCCACTTCAATCGGGATGCGGGCCGCCACTTCCGTCACTCGCCTGACGCGGGGTTCACGCCAGTTCACGGTCATCCGGAGCCACGTTCGGACGCGATGCCCATGCACCCCTGAAGAACACTAACGGAGCAACGGACTCGGCGGTTTTCGCATGACCAAAAAAGACCAGAAAGACCCGAAGAAGGTTCACGAAGTGAAGAAGCGCGAAGTCGCGATCGACCGGCAGGTGGATGACTCGTTTCCTGCGAGTGATCCTCCTTCGTACTCAGGCGGTAAGCACATCATAGGGGCGCCGAAACAACGCGAAAGCAACTCGCCCAAACCCGGTTCGCAAGCCGTGAAAGAAGCCGAGCGAAAAGTAAAAAGCGGGTCCGCGAAGGAAACCAAAACCTACTGAATCAAGTTTGGCCATTCGCGCCGAGCGCTGCTTTTTGTCCTCGAAGGGGCATGCGGGCTTGGAACTTTCATCGTGGCGACGCGTTGCCGCTAGGATATTTGCGGAGCGAATGTGATGCCACGCGGCGACAAGTCGAGTTACACCGACAAGCAGAAACGCCAGGCCCGACATATAGAAGAAGGCTATGAGGGTCGCGGGACTCCCAAGCGAGAGGCAGAACGCCGAGCTTGGGCAACTGTGAACAAAGAAACAAAAGGCGGCAAGAAGAGCGGGTCGGGCCGTGGCATGCCCGAAGATCATTCGCCGTCACGCAAAGGCGGACGCTTGGGCGGAGCCGCATCGGCAAGACGGCCCAAGGCGCAACGTACTGCTTCAGCCAAGAAGGCAGCTGCAACAAGAAAACGCAGACTGGCTTCACGCTAGAGAGAGGAGATAACCATGCTCGGCACGATCCTCATTATCGTCTTGCTGTTGTTGCTGCTGGGTGCGTGGCCTTCATGGCCATATAGCCAAGGCTGGGGTTACTACCCGAGCAGCACGGTGGGCCTGGTCCTGGTGGTCATCATCGTTCTTGTATTTCTGGGTCGGATTTGACGCCAATCGTTAGCAGGCTAAGTTCCTAGCGGAACGATTCAAGTCTCGTACCCGTTCTGAGATATCAAGATTTCGAGCAAGGAGAATCGGCATGAAAGTGTTAGGAACAATCGCTTCCGCTGCGCTGCTGGGGGCCGGTGTTTTGATCGCCAGCATGGACAGCGCGTCAGCCTATGTGGTGTGCAACCGCTGGGGTGAATGCTGGCGCACGACGTCTCGCTATCAATATGCGCCGGGACTTCGCATCAGCTTCCACGACGATGCTTGGTGGCGGCGGCACCATCGCGGACATCGCTGGCATTGGCGCAACCAACACGAAGGACGCGGCTACTGGCGCAACGGCGTGTGGATCACGTTCTGATCGGTATTTCGCATGAAGCCCACATGTTCGTGCCGCGCCGTTTCGATCGCCCCTTCTCGTAACGGTGCAGGTTCGAGCGAAAAACAGCCCGGCAGCGTAAAGTTGCCGGGCTGTTTTGCTGATACCGACCGACCAAGGTTCTAAACATGAAGAGATACCTTGCCCCTGTTGTCATCGTTTTGCTCGGCTGGATGATATCGGTCGATGGGACCGCCGCAGCCGAGCCAGGCGGCGAGAGAGGTACGGAGCGGTGCAGCGAGCCGCAAGCTTTCGCAGCGCGAGGCCATTGCGGCCATGCCGGTGACGGCATTGAGCAAAATAGCCAAGCACCAGTTGAACAGGCGCCTTGTGAGAAAAGCCGCGGCGGTTGTGTGCCGACAGAGGGCCGGATCAACCGTGCTGTCCGGCCGCCATTCTGGATCGGACACCACTATTCCGGACTTTAGTTCGCGACAGCTCCCGCTGGGCTCGGATCCTTGAATAATAGCTCCACGTGCGTGCCCTCCCCGGGCACGGAACAGGTCGTGACGGTGCCATTGACTTGCTGAGCCAGCAAATCGATGAGGCGGCTGCCAAGTCCGCCAACGTCCGTGGTGCTATCGAATCCCGAGCCATCGTCATCGATCGTCAAACGCAATTCTCCGTCGCCCGCCTGACGCAGGCCTAGCGAAATCACGCCGCTGTGTCCGGGCGGAAACGCGTGCTTGAACGTGTTGGTCAGAACTTCCGCCACGAAGAGGGCGATCGGCACAGCGACATCGCCGGACACATTGCGGGACATGATATTCTCGTCGAAGCGGACGAATCCGTCGTCATTCTGCATGCCTTCGGCGATCTGGTGAGCGAGATCATGGATCACGCGGCCCACATCCACCGTGGACTGATATTCGATTTCGTGAAGAATGCGATGCACCAAAGCGAGCGCGCTGATTCGCACCTGGGCTTGCAGCAGGGCCTCCCGCGCGGAAGCTTCGCGGACCTGACCTGCTTGCAGACTAAGCAGGCTCATGACCACCTGGAGATTATTCTTCACGCGATGATGGATTTCGCGGATGAGGATGGACTTCTGTTCGACAGCATCGCGCAACCGGCGATCGCGGTCTTGAATTGATTCAGCCATATCCGACAGGTCCTCGCCAAGGGAGACGAATTCTCGCGGCGCGCCCGCAAGTCGCGGCCGTACGGAATAATGGCCGCCACGATAGGCGCCCGAGATTCGCCGCAAGTGGGAAATCCAGCGCGTCACCTGCTGTTCCGTCGCGAACCAAATGGCCGCCCAAGCCAGAATGATCATCAAGACGGGCGTGAGAAAGTCTGCAGCGACGCTGACATAGGTCGCACCAAAGAGTGCGCTTTTCTTCATGCCAAAGGCGACAAAAATCGAACCACCTCGCACAGGGGCTTCATAGAACGTCCAGCCTTCGCCCCTGGCGTCCACGCCGTCTTGCAAAGCCCCCCTTCGCTTTCCCGGTTGGACACCCGCTACCAGCGCTTGCGCAACGGCATCATTGTTACTGCTCAACAGGTGTTTCTCGATGTCGTAGACGAATACGACAGCGCCGCTTGAAATGGCGTGCGTGCGCATCAAGGAGTTGAGCCACCGCGCGTCCAGCGCGATCGCCAGCGTGCCGCTGAATCGGCCACCTGGGCCGTGGAGCGGAAGCATGCCGGCAACGACAGGTCGGCGTAGAATCTTGCTCGGAAGTTCGCCGCTGATCACGAAACCACTGGAGCGCTTTGCCTGCAGGAAAATCGGCATTGTGGCGGCGCTTTGCCCCTTTGCATTTGGCAAGGCCGAACACCGAACGATACCGTTCTCGTCGATGCGTGCCAGATTGCCAAAATAGGTTATTCCGACCAAGGCATCCTTGAGAACATCGTCGCAAGTCGGCTGGATCGTGCGCACGGCGGCAACGTTGGAAACTGCGCGGGCGATCTGCTCGGCAGAGGCAAGAAGGTTATTCTCGTCCGCCGCTAGCGTCTGTGCCGACTGTATCAACCGGTCGTGCACGTTGGTGTTGTCCGCCCTTGCGCGTTCGACACCCTGAAACAGACTGACAATCGCGATCGGCAGCAGCGCGATCGTCACGAAGATCAACAGCCGGACTCGAAGCGACCAGCCGCTCTCAGTCGGGATGTCACTTGCGCTTGATGCGGGCTGATTCTGCGACGTCTGGGGGCGCGAGACGATCCAGTTGCGCCATGATGTCACGAGCTGCTTCTCCCTGCGCAGGACGATCAGAAGGCGGCAACGCCTGATTGCCGTCGAGGATAGCAATCAAAGCCCGCCTCGCGCGCGCGACTCGGCTCTTCACCGTGCCCACCGCGCAATTGCTGATTTGCGCGGCTTCCTCATAGGCAAATCCGCCTGCGCCAACAAGGATGAGAGCTTCGCGCTGTTCTGCGGGAAGAGCCTGCAAAGCGCGAGCGATATCCGAGAGCTCCGCGGCCCAACCCTGATCATCGCTGTTGCCGGGCATGGCATCGGCATTTTCCGCATCCCAGGGAACCTGTCGCCAGGCACGCCGTCTCTCGGAGTAAAATTGATTACGCAAGATCGTGAACAACCATGCTTTCAAGTTCGTGCCGGGCACGAACGAATCACGCGATTGCCAGGCCTTGACGAGCGCCTCCTGCGCAAGATCATCGGCACCCTCGTGTCGCCCGGAAAGTGAGCGCGCAAAGGCCCGCAAGTACGGCACGAGCTCGAGCAATTCAGCCTTGAACGAGTCGGGCTCCTCAGGCCTGATCGTTCGCGTCGGGACCATTTGGGAGCGCGTTGTCAAGACGAGCCTTCTCCCGTCGGATTCTTCTCCGAGGCTTCGATTTTGCGTAGCAGTTCGAGAAAGTCATTCGGTACGGGTTCCTGCACAACGCTGTCGAAGAGTCGGCGAAGCTCGTGTCCGATCGCTTGCTGCCGAGCACGGGCAGACCTGATCTTTTTGGGGTTGGGATTCTTTTCTCTGGACACTTTTAAAGCCTGCATGTGCCGTGCCCTTTTGCATAACCGCAACAAGACAGAGGCCGATAAAAATAGCGCATAAACAGCCCCTTACTGTCGACTAAGTCTTCGGCACCATCCCTTCAGGCGTGTCAACGTATTGGCGTGATGAAGGTTCCAGTGACGATGGAACTTTTGTGTACAATGCGCGTTCTGCATGCTGTTGGCTATTCTGAGCGGCGTGGGAGCGGTATCCGATGAGCGTGACGCAGCTTTATGCCCCGCATCTGCCCTATCTGCGCCGCTACGCTCGCGCACTAGCCGGCTCGCAAAGTAGTGGCGACAGCTACGTTCGCGCCGCTCTGACCGCCTTGTTGGCGGGCGACGTACTCGTTGCAGAGGGCGCCGCGCCACGCGTGGGTTTGTACAAGGTCTTCCACGCCATCTGGTCGAGCGCAGCAGGGCAGGTCGAAGACGAAATTCACGCGGGGTTGCCGGGAAAGAGGTCTTCGGATCCTGCCGAACGACTCGCTGCGCTTGATGCACAGAAACGTGCGGCGCTCCTGCTGACCGCCGTCGAGGGTTTCAATCTCAACGATGCGGCCTTCATCCTGGACGAGACGCCCGAGTCGGTCGAGCGCGCAATCGTTGACGCGCAAGGCTTGATCGACCGTCAGCTGATTTCGCGCGTTCTGATCATCGAGGACGAGCCGATCATTGCCCTTGATCTCGAAAATCTCGTGACCGAACTAGGCCACACCGTGGTCGCGGTTGCATCGACCCGGCAAGAGGCGGTCAAAAAGGCATTGGCGGAACGACCAGGCCTCGTCCTTGCCGACATCAATTTGGGCGAAGGTGGGTCGGGTATTGATGCGGTCTCTGAAATTCTCGACAGCTTCGACATTCCGGTCATCTTCATAACGGCCTATCCGGAAAAGCTTCTGACGGGAGAGCGACCAGAGCCGACCTATCTCGTGGCGAAACCGTTCTTGCCAGAATCGGTCCAGGCGACCGTTGGACAGGCTCTCTTCTTCCACAAGCCGGCCAAAAAGGTCGCATAGCGCCGCGCCGCATAATCGCACGCGAGAACTTGCCACGAGAGTTCGACTCTCGTGATGGAACTTCCGCGGAAAACGGGCGTTTATCAAAGGTGTGGGACATGACACCGGGCTGGGCGCGGCCTGTGCAGCACGTTAGAACTCGTCGATGTCAGTTCGCGGATCAAACATGCGAGGCGATAAGCCATGAGTCTCAGCAATGGCAGTCGTCGAAAGATGCGCAGCGCCGGTTCCATACCCGCCGACGAACCAATCAGGGCGGAACTGTTCAGCATCGAACGTCTCGAACAGCATGCCCGCTCCTTGGCGGAAGCGCAGCCCGTTTCGTCGGATCCGGCAGGCGGTCGTACGCTGACGTCCAGGCTCGCACAAAACGAGCGCATGTTGTCGCAAGCATATCGCGATATTGTCGCGGTCACACAGGAAGGCAGGCAGATCCCGCCGGCGGCAGAATGGTTGCTCGACAACTATCATATCGTCGACGAGCAAATCAGGGAAATCAAAGACGACCTGCCGCCGAAATTCTATCGTCGACTGCCAAAATTGCTCGATGGTCCGCTCAAGGGCTACCCGCGCGTGTTCGGTGTCGCGTGGGCAGTCGTTGCCCACAGCGATAGCGCGCTCGACATTCAAAAACTGACAGCCTTCGTCGACGCCTACCAGGAAATCCAGCCGCTGACGATCGGCGAGCTCTGGGCGATCCCGATCACGCTGCGCATCACGCTGGTCGAAAATCTGCGCCGCGTGACCGAAGGTATCATCCATAGACTTTCCGCCAGTAGCGTCGCGGACAGGATGTCAGAGCACTTTCTCGATCCAGAGCGGCACGATAAGGCCAAGGACATATTGAGTGCATTGGAGGACGCACCTTGGTCGCCGGCATTTGCGGTACAGCTGACCCAGCGTCTGCGAGACCGCGATCCAAGGGTCACTCCCGCACTTCGCTGGCTGAACGATCGACTGACCTCCGAAGGCACAAATTCCGACCAGATCGTGCGCGACGAAATGCAGCGCCAAAGCGCAGCGAACGTAACCGTGCGCAACATCATCACCAGTATGCGGCTGATCACCTCCGTCGATTGGCCGGAATTCTTTGAGTCCGTCAGTCTGGTCGACCGTATCATGCGGTCTCGGAGCAATTTCGCGAAATTGGATTTCCAAACGCGCGACCTTTATCGCCAGGCAATAGAGGTCCTGGCGATTCACTCCGGAACCGACGAAATCGACGTAACTCTGCGCGCGATCGAGGCTGCGAGTCGGTCGAAAAGAAACACCACCGCATCGGATGCGAGAAGCGTCCGAGAATCCGATCCAGGATACTTTCTCCTCGCCGAAGGAAGGCGCAACTTCGAAGCGGAACTGACTTGTAGCGCCTCTTGGTCCACCAGACTGTACCGGCGGTACTCCGACGCGGGCGTCGCAAGTTACATTGCGTCAATCGGCGTCCTGACTGCGCTCATCGTCGCTCTTGCCATGTGGGCGTTGACGTCCACCGGTGCCCCGGACTGGCTCATTGCCGTGTTGGGCTTCGTTGCGATTGTTCCAGTATCCGACCTCGCGATGTCGATCGTAAACAGGATCATCACTGAGCAAGTCGGAGCCATGCAACTCCCTGGCATGGAGCTGAGCGGCGGTGTGCCCGACAATTTGCGCACTATGATCGTCATCCCGACTCTTCTGACCTCGTCCGCTGAGATTGCGCAGCATATAGAACGGCTCGAAGTCCACTATCTCGCCAATCCGGACGACAACTTCGTCTTTGCCTTCGTTTCTGACTGGATCGACTCGGTCAACGAACACGAACCAAAGGACGATGAGCTTGTTCGCACCGCCGTTGAGAAAATCGCAGAACTAAATGTGCGTCACCGGCGCGCAGATGGGCACCGGCGGTTCTTTCTATTTCATCGCCGGCGCGTTTGGAATGAAAGCGAAGACAAGTGGATCGGATGGGAACGCAAGCGCGGCAAACTTCACGAGCTTAACCGCTTGCTGCGCGGAGCAAGCGATACCTCGTTCGTCGACGTCGACGGCTCGGCGCACGACATTCCGGCCGACGTCCGTTACGTCCTGACGCTGGACGCCGACACGCGGCTTCCGATTGGCGCCGGAAGGCGGCTGGTCGGGAAGATGTCGCATCCACTCAATCGCCCCGTGTTCGACACGCGCGCCGGTCGCGTGGTCGGCGGCCACGCAATTCTGCAGCCGCGCGTGACACCTTCTCTTCCCATGGGCGCAGAGGGCTCGCTGTTTCAGCGGATTTTCTCCGGTCCGACCGGCCTCGATCCTTATGCCATCGTCGTTTCCGACATCTACCAGGACCTCTACGGGGAAGGCTCCTACGTCGGAAAGGGCATCTACGACATTGATGCATTTGAAGCATCCCTCGGCGCTCGCATTCCGCCCAACACCGTCCTCAGTCACGATTTGCTCGAGGGGATCTTCGCGCGTGCCGGGCTTGCGTCCGATATTGAGGTTGTCGAGGAGTATCCTTCCGAATATCAGGTTGCGGCGGCGCGCCAACAACGATGGGTGCGTGGTGATTGGCAGTTGCTGCCTTGGATCTTTGGCAATGGCCCGTCCCAGTCGAAGAACCGCACCCGCATTCCGTTGTGCGGTCGTTGGCGGCTCATCGACAATCTGCGCCGTTCGTTGGTGCCTCCCACCACTTTGCTCGCAATTTTACTTGGTTGGCTGCTTCCGATCGGCGCAGCCACGCTTTGGACGTTGGCGGTCCTGTTCGCCATTCTTCTGCCAACCCTATTGCCCGCGATTTCTGCGCTGATTCCCAGGCGGCCCGGCATTTCACGAACGGGTCATTGGCGTGGCGTCGGACGCGACGTCCAGTTGGGACTCGTGCAGAGTGCGTTCGTGCTGACGTTTCTGGCGCACCAGGCGTGGCTCATGGTCGATGCGATTGGACGCACCCTGTTTCGCCTCGTCGTCTCCCGCCGTCATTTGCTCGAATGGGTTCCGACAGCGCAATTGACTGCTCAAAATGGCGGCGATCCACGCAGCCCGCTCTCGCAGGTCCTTGCCAGCCTCGGATTTGCCGCCGCCGTCGGCGCGACTGTGACGATCTCGGGACGCGGTGCATGGCCCGTCGCGCTGCCGTTTGGAATCCTCTGGGTTCTGTCCCCGCTCATCGCCCGCTGGACGAGTGCACCGCCGCGGTCGGCCGGAGAATTGTCGATGCGGCCGAATGAAGCGCAGATCCTTCGTCTCGCCGCCCGCAGGACGTGGCGCTTCTTCGAAGAGTTCATCGGCCAGGAAGACAATTTCCTGCCGCCCGACAATTTTCAGGAAGATCCCAATCCGGTCGTCGCGCATCGCACGTCGCCCACCAATATCGGCCTCTATCTTCTTTCCGTCGCTGCTGCGCGCGATTTCGGCTGGATCGGGACATGTGACTTTGTCGAGAGGTTGGAGCGTTCCTTTGCGACTCTGGAAAAGCTCGAACGGTTTCGCGGTCACATCTTCAACTGGTACGACACGCGTGACCTGAGGCCGCTCGAGCCAAAATACATCTCCACCGTCGACAGCGGAAACCTGGCCGGTGCGTTGATCTCCTTGACGCATGCCTGCCGGGAATATTCGACAGGTCCGTTCCGCAATCCTGCCTGGCGCACCGGCCTAAAGGATACGCTCGAGATCCTGCGCCAACACGTAAAGACGGCCTATGGCGAACGCAACGTTCGCGACCAACGGTATGTTCAATTTGCGTCTATCGCCGATGAAGTTTCCGATCTCCTGGACGCAGACACCGCTCCTGCCGATGGGACGAACCTGCTCGATGAATTGAAGCAACGTGCGGAGCGCTTGTCGGCTATTGTCGGCGACAGTCCGGTCCCTCCGGTGTCGCCGGGTCTCGAAGACTGTAGGATTTGGGCAACGGCGCTCAAGAACTGTTTGGCGTCTCACGAGCGCGATGCTGCACTCGATACGTCAATTGCGGCGAAACGCGCGAGCCGCAGCTCACCGGTCGAGGTAGGAGCGGCATTCGCTTCGGGGCGCGCGCGGACACGTCGGAGCGAAGTCCAAAACGGTGGAGACGTTGCGCTCCTGACCCGCCCGCGCGACGTGGCTGCGACGTCGAAGGTCAATCCCGGCGTCGCCCCGACCGAGCTCGAGGTGCGCCGGCGCTGCGCTGAACTGGCGGAGCTCGCCACGAAAATGGCCCACGGTATGGAGTTCGGATTCCTCCATGACCCGAACCGGCAGCTCCTATCGATCGGTTATCGCAGCGCGGACGCGGGTCTCGACACGACGTTCTACGATCTCCTCGCGTCCGAGGCGCGCCTTGCAAGTTTCATCGCCATCGCGAAGGGCGACGTTCCGGCAAAGCACTGGTTCCATCTCGGGCGCACGATGACCCCAATCCCGGGCGGATCGGCGTTGATTTCATGGTCGGGTTCGATGTTCGAATACTTGATGCCCTCGCTCGTGATGCGCGCGCCGGACGGAAGTATTTTGGCGGAAACCAACAAGCTCGTCGTGCGGCGGCAGGAATCCTACGGCGCCGAAAAGAGCGTGCCCTGGGGAATTTCGGAGTCGGCGTTCAATGCGCGCGACATCGAACGAACCTATCAATATTCGAGCTTCGGCGTGCCCGATCTGGGTTACAAACGGGGTCTCGCCGAGAACACTGTCGTGGCGCCATATGCCACCGCTCTTGCGGCGATGGTTGATCCCGGCGGTGCAGCACGGAACCTGGTTCGTCTCGCCGACGCAGGCGGCCGCGGCAAATATGGCTGGTACGAAGCGCTCGACTATACCCGGTCGAGACTGCCCGAAGGGGCAAACGTGGGAATTGTGCGCTGCTACATGGCGCATCATCAGGCGATGAGCGTCCTTGCCATCGCCAATGCCGTGAACGATGCCGCCATGCGGGCACGTTTCCATGCGGAGCCGGTGGTGCAGGCCGCCGAATTGCTTTTGCAGGAGCGCATGCCGCGTGACGTTGCCGTGGCTCGACCGGCGCCCGCCCATGTCGCCGAAACGGTCGAGATTGGTAACCTGGAGCCCGAGATCCAGCGCCGCTACACTTCGGCCTATAGCCGATTGCCCCGAACCCAACTTCTGTCCAATGGCCACTTCGCGACGATGGTGACGGCCGCCGGCTCAGGTTATAGCCGCTGGGGCGACATCACGATTACCCGCTGGCGCGAAGACGTGACGTGCGACAACTGGGGCAGCTACTGCTTCGTTCGCGACGTGCAGGGCGGAGACGTATGGTCCGCCGGATATCAGCCGACCGTGACTCGGCCCGACCGATACACCGCCACCTTCACTGAGGACCGCGCCGAAATCGTACGCCGCGATGGTTCAATCACGACCATGCTCGAAGTCGCGGTCTCGCCCGAGGACGATGCCGAGGTGCGGCGCATTTCGCTGACCAATCACGGTACCCGCACGCGCGAGCTCGAACTCACGTCCTATGCCGAACTGTCGCTGACCAGACAGTCCGACGACATGTCTCACCCGGCATTTGCCAAGATGTTCGTGCAGACGGAATTCGATCCGCATTTGGGCGTCTTGCTGGCGACAAGGCGAAAGCGTTCGGCCAACGACCCCGACATCTGGGTCGCGCACGTCGCTGTCGTCGACACCGATCAGCCGCGTGACCTTCAGTTCGAGACCGATCGCAGCCGTTTCGTGGGCCGCGGACAGACGGTTCGGGACTCCATCGCGATCAGCGAAGGTTGGCCGTTGTCCAACACGGTAGGGCCCGTCCTGGATCCTATTTTCAGTCTGCGCCGACGAGTCAGCGTGCGGCCCGGTGCCACGATTCATGTGTCATTCTGGACGATGGTTGCGACGACGCGTGAAGACGTGCTCCTGCTCGCCGAGAAGCATCTCGACACAGGCGCCTACGAACGCGCGATGACCCTCGCCTGGACCCAGGCGCAAATGCAACTGCATCATATCGGCATCACCGCGGGCGATGCACACCTCTACCAACGTCTGGCCAACCATGTACTTTATTCGGACAGTACGCTGCGTCCGCCGCCGGATTTTCTGAAGCGCAGCGCGCGAAAGGTTTCTACTCTTTGGGCTCACGGCATTTCCGGCGATTTGCCCCTCGTGCTTGTCCGGATCGAGAAGGACGATGACCTTGCATTGGTGCGTCAACTTCTGCGCGCCCATGGATACTGGAAACTCAAACAGCTCGAAGTCGATCTCGTTATCCTCAACGATCGCGCATCCTCCTACGCGCAGGACTTCCAGACCTCGGTCGAAGCCCTGGTGCGAATGAATCAGACCTTGCCTCGGCTGTCGCAGAACGGTTCGCGGGGAACTATCCATGTCCTCCGCTCTGACCTCATCTCGGCGGAGGTCCGTGATGCCTTGCTGGCCACGGCACGCGCCGTCGTGGAGGGCCGGCTTGGCAGCCTTGCCGAGCAGATCAATCACGCTCGGGAACGTCGATCCGGCGTGGCGCCGACGCCGCGCAAGCCGCCGCCTCCCGTCGCCGTCGAGGTGCCACTGCCAGCAACCGAGACCGAGTTCTTCAATAGTCTGGGCGGCTTTGTATCGGATGGGCGCGAGTATCTGACAGTGCTTGGTCCGGGACAGCGCACGCCGGCGCCGTGGGTCAATGTTATTGCCAACCCATCGTTCGGATTCCAGGTATCGACGGAAGGTAGCGGCTTCACCTGGTGTCGAAACAGCCAGCAGAACCAGCTGACGCCTTGGTCCAACGACCCCGTGAGCGATGCGTCCGGTGAGGTTCTGTACGTGCGTGACGAAGAGAATGGTGCCCTGTGGACGCCGACCGCGACACCAATCCGGCAAAAGGGGGCACGGTATTCGGCCGCGCACGGGCAGGGCTATAGCCGCTTCGAGCACGCCTCCCACGGCATTGCGCTGCAAAGCCTGCAGTTCGTGCCGATCGACGACCCGATCAAGATCGTGCGTCTCAAAATTACCAACCAATCCGGCAGGATCCGCAAACTCTCCGTAGCTGCCTATGTCGAGTGGCTGCTCGGCTCGTCGCTACGGCAAGGCAGGACTCTCATCACAACGGAAATCGACCCGGAAACCGGCGCCATGTTTGCGCAAAATCCGTGGACCGATGAGTTTGGCGAAACGGTTTCGTTCATCGATATGAACGGCAGGCAATCTGGCTGGACTGGAGACCGCACAGAATTCATCGGACGCGATGGTGCACTCGACCGTCCGTCCGGACTCGCCGACGGCGCGCAATTAAGCAATCGCGTCGGAGCCGGCATGGATGCGTGCGGCGTCCTCAAAACCAGCATTGCACTCGGGCCTGTGGAGTCTACAGAGATTGTCATTCTGCTCGGCCAGGGCAAATCGCGGCACGAGGCAGTCGATCTCATCAAGAAATACCGCCAAGCCGATCTGGACGCGACATTCGCGCAGGTCAACAACCAATGGCAGGACATCTTCGATGCCGTGCAGGTGAAAACGCCCGATCGTGCGCTCGATGTGATGGTGAACCGTTGGCTGATCTATCAGACGCTCGGTTGCCGGCTGTGGGCACGGGCTGGATTCTACCAGGTGAGTGGCGCCTTCGGCTTCCGCGATCAATTGCAGGATGTGATGGCGCTTTGCCTGACCCGGCCCGACATCGCTCGCCAGCACCTGTTGCGCGCTGCCGGACGCCAGTTCGCCCAAGGAGACGTACAGCATTGGTGGCTGCCCGAAAACGGCCGCGGCATCCGCACGCGCGTCTGCGATGACAGGCTTTGGCTCGCCTATGTCGTTGCGCACTATGTGGAGGTCACCGGTGACGATGCCGTGCTCGACGAGATGATTCCCTTCCTTGATGGACCGCAACTGCAGCCGCACGAAACCGAAGCCTTTTTCGAGCCCGTTTCATCTCAGAACAAGGCCGACCTTTTCGATCACTGTGCGCTCGCGCTGGAGACCAGTCTGGCGACTGGCGTCCACGGCTTGCCCCTGATGGGTAGCGGCGACTGGAACGACGGCATGAACAAGGTGGGTGAAGACGGCAAGGGCGAGAGCGTATGGCTCGGCTGGTTCCTGTATTCAACGCTGACGTCGTTCGCCAGACTGGCGGAAACCCGCGGCCAGAGCGATAGAGCTGGTGACTGGTTGCGGCATGCGGCCGACTTGAAGAGGGCGCTGGAACGCGACGGTTGGGACGGCGACTGGTACCGGCGCGCATTCTTCGATGACGGAACGCCATTGGGCTCGGTGTCGAATAGTGAGTGTCGCATCGATTCGATCGCCCAGTCCTGGGCTGTGATTTCGCATGGCGCGGACCGTGTTCGCGCATCGCGCGCGATGGCCGCCGTCGACAAGTATCTGGTACAGCGCGACCAGAAGCTCGCTCTTTTGTTCACGCCCCCGTTCGACAATCCGAGACGGGACCCCGGATACATCAAGGGATATCCACCGGGCGTGCGAGAGAACGGAGGTCAGTACACCCACGCGGCTTTGTGGGCGGCGCTCGCCTACACGATGCTCGCGGATGGCGACAAAGCGTACGAAGTCCTGTCGATGCTCAACCCGATCCATCACACCGACAGTCCGACTGCAATGCAGCGATTTAAAATCGAGCCCTATGTCGTGCCGGCCGATATCTATTCGGTCCCGCCGCATGTCGGACGCGGCGGCTGGAACTGGTACACCGGTTCGGCTTCGTGGTTCTACCGCGTCGCGGTGGAGCGGGTCCTGGGTCTTCGTCGCTACGGCCAGAATCTTCTGCTCGATCCGTGCATTCCGAGTGCGTGGCCCGGGTTCGCGATCACCTATCGCTTCGGCAAGTCGAAATATGAAATTGTCATCGAGAATCCGCTCGGCGTCTGCACCGGTGTTCTGGCGGTCAAGGCCGACGGACAGACCATCACGGGAAGTCAAAAGAATTTGATTCCGCTGACCGATGATGGCGCATCGCACAAGATTTTGATCGTGCTCGGATAGCCTTCAACTTAGGAACATAGGCTTTCCGGAAATCGACGTGATCGACGGACGATAGGAGTTGCGGTCATAGACCGCGTCCACATCGACCCGGCGCTTTCCCTGCGTGCAAATGGCGGCCCGGATGGCAGAATATTTGCCCTCCCGCACCGTCATCATAAGGCCATGCTGTCCTTCGGCGAGCAATTGAACCGCCATGGCGCCATAGCTCTTGGCGACCATCAGATCGAGCGCGTCCGGCGCACCCGAACGCATCAGATAACCGAGATTTTGAGTGATCGTTGCGATGCCAGTCCGCCGACTGATTTCGTTGCCCACAATCGCGCCGATGCCGCCGAGCTCGCGAATGCCCGACGTCGAGAGGGAACCGCTGTCGGATGTCATTCTCGCCCCCTCGGACACGACCACCATCGCATAGTTGGACGGATTGGAGGCGCGATCCTTGGCAAGCAGCGCCGAGACAGACGACATGTCGAACGGCACTTCGGCGATGAGCACGCGATCGGCGCCGGCAAGATGACCCGTCACGAGCGCGGTCTCGCCCGAATTGCGGCCAAACAGTTCGATAACGGCGATGCGTTCGTGACTTCCTGCCGTCGTACGCAGGGCATTGACGAGCTCTACGGACCGCGTCACCGCGGTCGAAAAGCCGATGCAATAGTCAGTCCCGAAGACATCGTTGTCCATCGTCTTGGGAACCAGCATGATCGCGACGCCCTCTCTTTGCAGTCGCGCAGAAAAGTTGAGCGTGCCGTCGCCGCCCAGCGCGATGAGGGCATCGACGCGTAGAGCTTCGAGCGTCCGCAGCACCTGCGCGGTGCAGTCGAAGCGGCCATCGACACCAGGCTGGACCTGACCCTTCAGCTGTGTGGGCAGCTCGGATGCAGATAGTTTGTCCGGACTGGTCCTGGTCGTGTGGAGTATGGTCCCGCCCATGCGGTCGATGGTTCGCACGTTGCTCGGTGTGAGCGGAATGAGGTGCTTGGCGTCTCCCAGGGGGTCCGATAAATCATAGTCCAAGAGGCCGCGATAGCCGCTGCGGATTCCGATGACATCCCAACCAAGCGCAGTGCCGTTAACAGTGACCGCCTTGATGCAGGCATTGAGACCGGGAACGTCGCCCCCGCCGGTCAGCACGCCGATTCGCCTGATCGCCATGGCTCACACCGCTAGGCGCAGTTTTTCCTGCGGGCAAAATCTCGCGCCGATGTCGAACTCTGTCAATGAACCGCGCCGCTCAGGGCTTTCGGTCATGGATGGCCAGCAGATCAAGCATGTCCGATGCATGCTCTTCTTCGACCGCTAGAATCGTCTCCAGCATCGAGCGCGTCGTAGGATCATTGTCGGAAAAGTAGCGGATCAACTCGCGATAATGGTCCACGGCGATCCGCTCCGCAATCAGGTTCTCGCGGATCATGCTGATCAATTCGGCGCTCGTGACATACTGCGAAGCCGAACGACTGGTGAGACCTTTGGGGTCGAGATCCGGATCGCCGCCAAGCTGATTGATGCGCTTTGCGACGGCAAGAGCGTGCTCCATCTCCTCGCGCGCATGCTGCGTAAACTCCTCTGCTACGCCTTCGCTCGCCAAGCCTGTGGCCACGATTGAATGCTGGGTATAGCGCAGGACGCAAACGAGTTCAGTTGCGAGAACCGCTTGCAGGATATCGATGGTTCGCCCCACGTCGCCGACATAGCTGGCGCCAACCGCGCCTTGTTCGATATGCTGGCGTGCGCGATCGCGCAAAGTCGTCACGTCGCTCAAGAAGGGCGTCGGGTCGGATTTATCGGCGCGGGATAAACGTGTCACGGGAGCCTCCTTCTCAAGGCATGATGACCAGCAGCGGTCGACTCAGCCGGTCTTGGACAGCTGATGTTTGACGGGCGCCGGATGTCGCCAGGCCTTGCCGTCGCCTTTTGATGCGGCGTGCTGGCGTTCTGCGAAGCGCCAGTTGGCGAGCTTGTCGAACCAGGCTTCGAGATAAGCTTTCCTCTCGTTCTGGTAGTCGAGGTAATAGGCGTGTTCCCATAGATCACAGACCAGGATCGGCGTCATGCCGGACTGGGTGAGCGTGTCGTCGGCATCATGGGTCGAGCGAACGCTGAGTGCACCTTGGGCGTCGGCGACGAGCCAGACCCAGCCGGACCCGAAATGGCCTGTACCTTCCTCGACGAATGTCTTTTTGAGGTGCGCCACATCACCGAATGCCGCGTCGATTGCCGATGAAAGATCGGAAGTGGGTTTTTCAGGCTTCGCAGTCATCGCCAGCCAGAAGAAACTGTGATTCCAGACTTGGGCGGCGTTGTTGAAGAGCAAGCGGTCCTTTGCGCTGCGCGCGCCGCGGATCACAGATTCAAGCGCGTCGACGGAAGAGCCGGCCTTCTCGAGTTGGGCATTGAGGTTTTTGACGTACGTCGCGTGGTGCTTGTCATGGTGGAATTTCAACGTCCGCGCCGACATAACTGGTTCAAGCGCGTCATAGGGGTAGGGCAGATCTGGTACTGTGAACATTCTCTCTTGGTCCTCCTTGGATCATTGCCCCTTTGTTGAGAAGAAAGGGCAGCGAGGAAAACCTCGCTGCCCTCAACTCCTGTTCCTTAGTAGGCGCGAGACTCGCGCGGTTCATGTTTCAGACTGATCGCGCCGATCCCCGCGGCGACGTTGAGGCCTGTATTGCCCTCGACGCTAAGCGGTTGCAGAGCGATCGACTTGTCCAAGCCGCCGACGAGAACATTGGCGCCGAGTCCGACGCCGACCGTCACACCGGCCGTCGCTCCGGCATAGTCTCCCTGCAACGCACCGGCGCGCACATCCGATGTCGGTGCGAAGACCGCCCACACGATCACGCCATTGTCGGTGTAACCGATGTCAACGCCAAACTTGGAGATCGACCCGGAATACCGTTCGCCTCCATGTCCGTTCGGTTGGAAGTTGCACCGCAGGTCGCGTGACGAGCCGAACACAAAGCCCCATCCGCTAGCGACGTGACAGGTCAAGGTTCCGACTTTCACGCCACTGGGCGCCGCCTCTGCGGACGACATCGCCGAACACATGCTCAGCACGGCCGCCCCAGCCAGCAATCGCAAAGTCTTCTTCGTGGTTGGTCGCATTGGTCTGGTTCCTTCCAAGTGAGTAGGAGAAACGCTTGAAACCGCTCACGGTTCCCGGTTTTTGCGGTGCACGCGTAAAGGTCGGAACCCGGGAACCGTCGAGAGGATTTCGCGTTCTGCTTGAGCCAGCGGGCCCGGTTCGCGCCTTCGGGAATGCGCCCACGCCCCACCGAGACGCTCCGCCCGCTGGCGACCATCGGAAGTGTCTGACTTAGCTACAACGCAATCCGACGCGGGCTATTGGCTCGATTCAAGCGATCGTCGATCCAGGCGAGCACAAGTTGAACGACGCGATCATTATGCTTCCAATGCAGAAGCAAATGCGGTGCCCCGGGGAAGGACGCCCATTGTTTTTCTCCGGCGAGACCATCATGGAGGCGGCGGATGCAGCCTATACGCAGAACGTCATCCCGCTCGCCGACCATCGTCAAAACCGGGATTCGTACGTGCTCTGCCTCCTCGACGGCGCCATGCGAAAGCTTGAGCAATCCAATTAGGGTAGCCGGACGAATTTGGCGCAGAACCATCGGATCGCCGAGAAGGCGGATGGCGGCTGACGGCGCATGCTCCCAAGCGGTCACCCGTTCGATTCTTAAGCCGCCGTTCGGCAAAACCAGGTTCAGAAACTTGGTAACGAAGCCGCCGACGATGCGCCGCCACAAGCCGGAAACGGCACCCGGCGCGGCAAGCACGAGTCCGGCCAGATCCAAATCCGGCGCCCGTGCTGCAGAATGGACAGCAACCGCGGCGCCCATGCTCTCGCCGACGACAAATAGCGGCAAGTCGCAGCCAAAGCGCATGCGCAAAAAAAGGACAGCCTCGATCACATCGCGGATCATGCGGTTACGGCCGCCCCATTTGCCGCGCGTTGATGTGCCGCCGAACCCGCGCTGATCAATCGCGAGAACGCTCAGGCTGTGACTGGCCAGTTGTGGGCCAAATTCGTCGAACGCCCCCGAATAATCGAGCGCGCCGTGCAGCAGCAGCACGAGTGCGCGCGGTTCTTTTGCGGGCCAAAGCCGATAGGGAATAGTCTCGCCGTCCGACGCGACAAAACCGCCGGATCGCAGGGGAGTCGACGGGTCGCGCGCGACGAGAGACCATCTCGCACCCTCGAAGTCGCTCCGATCAGCCGGCAACGATGGCGCGAGCCCCATGCGATAGGCGGCGCTCATGGCAAATTAGTCGCCGGCCCTGCGCGCAACGGTCAAGCCGCCGATCACCAATGCCAGGAAGATCACCATGAATACGAAAAAGAGAATCTTGGCGATCGCGATCGACGCGCCGGCTATGCCGGTAAATCCCAGAATGCCGGCAATCAGGCCGACCACAAGAAAGACAAGTGCCCAATGCAGCATAACAATTTCTCCATTTGGAGTCCCTTCGCCCAAACGGACCGACCGGGTGGAAAGTTCCTTTCAGCCATTTCAGAAAAAGCAACTTTTGCCGGGAACCCCAGGGCGGGTCGCGCGTTGGTATCGCACCAGCGGGAGCCTGAGGCCGTGCGAGCCCCCCAATCCCCGTCCGCACTGTTTCATCCCGCTGGCGCTTTTTTCCTCAAATCTTCGAACTACAGCCACTCGCCCCGCACGCCTTGGGCCCGTTAGTAGCGCGAATACCGATATTCGTAACGATGGGTGCGCCGATTGTAGTAGGCATGGCGGTGGTAGCGATGCCGGCAATCCATGCTGCGCGAAATTGCGTTGCCCGCAAGGCCGCCCACAGCTGCGCCAGCGACCACACCGCCAAGGCTCCCATGACTGACTGCGCTGCCGATCGCGCCGCCCCCAACGGCTCCGAGCACCGTACCGGTCGTGTGGCTGTGACCACTGCAAGCATCAGCCTCTGCCGCGACGGTCGTTGCCGCCAAGGCCAGTGCCGTTGCCGCGACTAGGCGGCTGATTTTGTTCAACATCACACGATCCTCTCTGATCTCATCCGGGTAAACGGCTTTGCCTCCCGGGAGTTCCGCCGGGATGAATTCTGCAACAATTACAATCTATTAACTGCGGGACAGATCTCTGGCTCCAGAGGGAACTAGCGTGCCATTTTGGCGTTGTCACCGGTGGCGTTTCTCTCAAGTCTTCAGAAGGAATTCATTCATTTGCTCAAGTTAGAGGCTCGGAATGGCCGCTGAAACCATTCTGATCTGGTTGTTCATCGGCGCTGTTGCAGGGTGGTTGTCCGGTCTGATCGTCAAAGGCGGCGGCTTCGGTCTCCTCGGCGATATCGCGATCGGAATCATCGGCGCGTTCATTGGCGGTTGGCTCTTGCCGCGACTTGGTGTCGTTCTGGGCGCGGGCTTACTTCCCGCCGTAGCGAGCGCTACAGTCGGCGCCGTCGTGTTGTTGTTGATTTTACGCCTGATCAGGCGGGTTTGAACAACATGGGCGCACAGTCTCTGGGCGACTGGACGCGAAGGTAGGCCACATGGCGACGGCCACGCTTCATCCCGGTTTGGAAATGCGCATCGATATGCTGGCAAAGCGGATCGTGACGCTCCGGAAGAAGGCTGCGCGCAAGGGCGACTTGGCGCGCCTCGACGATCTTGCGACGATCGAACGGCTTGACCGACGCCATCAAATGCTCGTCGACCAATTGCATCGTCTCGACGCGGAGGGCTCCGGCCGCTGGCAGAACGCCAAGGCGGAAATCGCCAAAGTGATCGATGACATCTGCGCCTCGATCGAAGAATCGATGATGCGTCTTGATCACGACGCGGGCCGTGACAGACCAATCTGAAGCGGTTCGGTGTCCTGCGCGCACGTCAAACGATTTGCAACACATGAAAGGCATCGATCATGCAACTAGGTGTCATCGGCCTGGGGCGAATGGGTGGGAACATCTCGTTGCGGTTGATGCGCAACGGGCATAAGTGCGTCGTATTCGACCAGAATCCCGCTGCCCGGACTTCACTCGTCGCTCTGGGCGCGACGGACAGCGACGGCATCCCCGATCTAGTGGGCAAATTGGCGCCGCCGCGGATCGTCTGGCTCATGCTGCCGGCTGGCGAAATCACAGAGCACAGCGTGTCGAAGCTGGCCGAAGTGCTCCAACCTGGCGACACCATCATTGACGGCGGCAACGCTTTCTTCAAGGACGACATCCGGCGCGCGCAGATGCTCAAGCGCAAGGCGATCCACTATGTCGATTGCGGAACGAGCGGAGGTGTGTGGGGACTCGATCGCGGCTATTGCTTGATGATCGGCGGGGAGAAAGACGTGATCGAAAAACTCGATCCGATTTTCTCCACGCTCGCACCGGGCCGAGGCAATATTCCGCGCACCCCGAAGCGGGACGGCCGCGATCCGCGCGTCGAGCAAGGCTATTTGCACTGCGGGCCGACCGGCGCCGGGCGATTCGTCAAGATGATTCACAATGGCATCGAGTACGGTCTGATGCAGGCTTATGCGGAGGGGTTCGAGATCCTAAGCCATTCCGAAGGGCAAGCAGGCGAAGGCGCGCGCTTCAAATTCGATCTTGCAGACATTGCCGAAGTCTGGCGCCGCGGCAGCGTCATCGGATCATGGCTGCTCGATCTGACGTCGATCGCGCTCGCCGCGGATCCTCAGCTGGCTGGCTTTTCGGGGTTCGTCGAGGATTCAGGCGAGGGCCGCTGGACGGTGATGTCGGCGATTGACGAAGGCGTTCCGGCCACGGTTTTGTCCGCTTCGCTTTTTGCGCGGTTCAGATCCCGCGAGAAGGACAGCGTTGCCGACAAGCTCCTGTCCGCGATGCGCCACAACTTTGGCGGTCACGTAGAACCGAAGCCGTGAGTCGACGACCGGATCCCTGTGTCTTCGTCATCTTCGGCGGTGCCGGAGATCTCGCATCCCGCCTGCTGTTGCCTGCCATTTGCAATCTCGAGGCGACGGGGCTTCTGCCGGAGGGATTTGCCCTCGTCGGCGTGGCGCGCGGCGAGATGACGGATGACAGTTTTCGCGCCCAAACTTGCGCTGCCCTGGAAAAGACGGCCGTGGGGGTGTCCAAGCCGGACAGGCAGTGGGTTTGCGACAGGCTCCATTATGTCAAGGGCGATTTCGACGACGCGCAAACCTATTCCGCGCTTGGCAAGCGCCTACCGGAGCTTCAGAAGAAACTCAATGCGGGGCCGAGCGCACTGTTCTACCTCGCTACGCCGCCGGCATTCTTTGCGCCGATCGTGCGTCATCTGGGCGCCGCCGGCCTCGCGCATGAAGAGCCAGGCAGATGGCGCCGCGTCATCGTTGAAAAACCGTTCGGTCGCGACCTCGCATCGGCCAAGGCGCTCAATGGCGAGATTCTGAGCGTTCTCTCGGAATCGCAGACCTATCGCATCGATCACTATCTGGGGAAAGAGACGGTACAGAACATCATGGCGTTGCGTTTCGCCAACGGGTTATTTGAGCCGTTATGGAATCGCAATCACATCGACCATGTTCAGATCACGGTGGCGGAAACCCTGGGCGTGGAACACCGTGGCCGCTTCTATGACGCGACCGGCGCGCTGCGCGACATGGTGCCGAACCATCTCTTTCAACTGTTGTCGTTGACCGCGATGGAGCCGCCGACCTGCTTCGATGCAGATCAGGTACGCGTAGAAAAAACCAAGGTCCTGGACGCCGTGCATTTCGGCGAAAGGGAAGCGAAGGCTGACGTGGTGCGCGGCCAATACGTTGCCGGAGTGGTGGATGGACGCCCGCTGAGCGCGTATCGCAGCTCGCCCGACGTCAGACCCGATTCAGACACCGAAACGTTTGTCGCAATGAAACTGCGCATTGCGAATTGGCGTTGGACGGGTGTGCCCTTCTATCTGAGGACGGGCAAAGGCTTGGCGAAACGGCGAACGGAGATATCGATTCGTTTCAAGCGGGCACCACTCGCGCTTTTTCATGAAGTGGCGGACGCCGAACTCGTGCCGAACGATTTGGTTCTGCATATCCAGCCCGACGAAGGCGTGAGCCTGCGCTTCAACGCCAAGGTGCCTGGTCAACAGTTCCGCCTGGGCGATGTCGATATGGAATTCGAATATGGTGACTATTTTCAAACAGAGCCGCGCACCGGCTATGAGACGCTGCTGTACGATTGCATGATCGGTGACGCCACACAGTTCCAACGCGCCGACACGATCGAGGCGGGTTGGAAGATCGTGCAGCCAATTCTCGACAGTTGGGCTGGCAAGCGAGGCACATTGCCGGAATATGGTGCCGGAAGCAGCGGTCCGCGCGACGCCGATACGCTGATGGAACGTGACGGGCGCCAATGGCGTTCACTCGATGCCAACGGCACCGAGAAGATCAAATGAGAGCAGCTTTACAGTCATGAGCGGCACAGTCAGTCCGCTCGCCGGAAAACCAGCTCCTGCCGCCTTGCTTGTCGATGTCCCCAAGCTGATCTCCGCTTATTACACCGAGGTGCCAGATCCCGCCGTCGC